>FWPV01000207.1_pt1 | contig 206134 bp, 214 predicted proteins | sample 2228371 | NCBI WGS metagenome assembly FWPV01 (sample SAMEA103939776, study PRJEB20133) | metagenome | reverse complement strand
GCTAAAAAAAGGAAAGTAAAACTGATTGATGAATATCTAGATAACTATAATAAAAAACGATAATTTAGCCTCCCGTTTTTTTCATTACGCCACCCCTTAAAATCTTAGTTTATGTTGAAATAGCTTAACGGACATTAGAGGATAAAAAGGAATAAAAGTGGCTATTTTGTGGAGTTTTAAAGGGTTTTTTGAATGAATTTGAAGGAGATTAATTTAAAAGATGGTGGCGGGGGGGGGACTCGAACCCCCGACCTCCGGCTTATGAGACCAGCGCTCTAACCAGCTGAGCTACCCAGCCATCTTTAAATGGAAGAGTGGAATTATAGTAACAGCTTCCTTATTAGAAGCTTTAAACACACTTTATTTAAGCATATAAAATTACGACTCATTATTTGTATGCTTTTTAACTCATTATATTTGAGTCATTATGACTAAGACTATTGACATCTTACGAAAACTCGTGTACAATCCCAAACGTAAAAATCACTATAAAAGGAAAACCTATGAACTTCCAACCACTTGGAAAACGCGTATTGGTAGAGCGTCTCGAAGAGGCAACGCAAACCGCTTCGGGAATCATTATCCCAGGTACCGCAAAAGAAAAACCTTCACAAGGCACGGTAATCGCAGTAAGTAGCGAAGTTGAAAATGTAGCTTCCGGAGATACTGTAGTGTTTGGCAAATATGCCGGTAATGAGCTGACGCTCGATGGTAAAACCTACTTGGTCATCGAAAGCGACGATCTGCTCGGAATCATTAAATAATCATTCAATACACTATATAAAAGGAAATAACTATGGTAAAAGAGATCTTTTTTTCAGACGAAGCACGTAACAAGTTAGCATCAGGGGTACAAAAACTCACCGATGCTGTCAAAGTCACCATGGGACCCCGCGGACGTAATGTCTTAATCCAACGCAGCTACGGCTCTCCCCTGATCACCAAAGATGGTGTTACCGTAGCCAAAGAGATCGAGCTTAAAGACGCTCTTGAAAACATGGGGGCACAGCTCGTCAAACAAGTCGCATCCAACACCGCTGATGAAGCAGGTGACGGTACAACGACCGCAACCGTTTTGGCAAACGCAATTTATCAAGAAGGACTTCGCAACATCACTGCCGGTGCAAATCCGGTCGAAGTCAAACGCGGTATGGACAAAGCGCTCGAAGCGATTTTGGCAAACCTCAAAGCGTCAAGCCGTGTCATCAACGATAAAAAAGAGATCGCGCAAGTCGCAACGATCTCGGCGAACTCCGATGAGCGTATCGGAGCAATGATCGCTGAAGCGATGGAAAAAGTAGGCCGCGACGGTGTCATAACGGTCGAAGAAGCCAAAGGGATCAACGATGAACTCGATGTGGTCGAGGGGATGCAGTTCGACCGCGGTTACCTCAGCCCGTATTTCATCAACAACTCAGACAAAATGACGGTAGAACTTGACCATCCGTTTATCTTATTGTTTGACCAAAAAATCTCAAATCTTAAAGACCTTCTTCCGGTATTGGAGCAAGTACAAAAAAGCTCTCGTCCGCTTCTTATCATCGCTGAAGATGTCGAAGGGGAAGCACTTGCAACCCTGGTTGTCAACAAACTACGCGGTATTTTGAACATCACTGCGGTCAAAGCACCGGGATTCGGTGATCGCCGAAAAGCAATGCTTCAAGATATCGCGATCTTGACCGGTGCGCAAGTGATCAGTGAAGAGATCGGACGCACCCTAGAGAGTGCAACCGTAGCAGACCTTGGAAACGCGGCTCGCATCGTGATCAGCAAAGACAACACAACCATCGTAGACGGAGCCGGAGATAAAGCAGGTGTCGAAACCCGAATCAAAGAGATCCGCACGCAAATCGAAAGCACGACCAGCGAATACGATAAAGAGAAACTTCAAGAGCGTCTTGCTAAACTTGCCGGCGGTGTCGCGGTCATCAAAGTCGGAGCAGCGACTGAGACGGAAATGAAAGAGAAAAAAGACCGCGTGGATGATGCTCTGTCTGCGACTAAAGCAGCGGTGGAAGAAGGGATCGTCATCGGTGGCGGTGCGGCACTGATCCGCGCTGCGGCCAAAGTAAACCTTGAGCTTACCGGTGATCAAAAAATCGGATGCGAAATCATCCTCCGTGCGATCAAAGCACCGGTCAAACAAATCGCGATCAACGCCGGATACGATGCTGGTGTGGTGGTTAACTCCATCGCAACAGCAACGTCTGAGAATACCGGTTTCAACGCAGCAACCGGCGAATACGTCGATATGTATGAAGCGGGTATCATCGATCCGCTCAAAGTGGAGCGTGTTGCGTTAACCAATGCGGTATCGGTATCGAGTATGCTTCTCACTACCGAAGCGGCGATCCAAGAGATCAAAGAAGATAAACCTGCCCTCCCAGATATGGGTGGCGGTATGGGCGGTATGCCGGGAATGATGTAACTTCTCAAATCTCCTCCTTTACGAAACCCTCTTCTTTGGGTTTCAAACCCCTTCATAAAATTTCTCCAAAAGCATTACATGTTATAATCCTAAAAACTCAGGAATATTTTCATGACATTAGAAGAGATCGCACTAGAATTAGAAATGCTTGGTCTCAGTTTGGAACAACGGGGAAAAATGCTTTCCTCCATCCAAAGAGACGGATTTGATCCCAAAGCAATTGATAAAAAACTGTTTAATATGGGATTTGAACCGGTATTTGTCCTCTATGAGGATGAAGAGGATCAAAAAAACACCTCGGATAATCAATGAACCATCCGTTGATCGGTGATGCTATCGGCATCGTAGGCGTACTCCTTATCGTCATTGCCTACGTGCTGATGCAGCTGGGTCGGATGGATCCTAAAAAAATTACCTTTTCTCTTCTCAATGCGGTAGGCGCCATCTTAATCCTTATCTCCCTTATTTATGATTGGAATCTGGCCTCCTTTGTCATGGAAGTCATCTGGATCACTTTGAGCCTATATGGAGTTTATCAAGCTTGGCGCTCTCGCCGGCAGAGAAATGGTTAACTACATATAATATATTTTAACATTATATAAGCTTATACGTTTTACAATAAGACAAATCCCTTTAGGAGTCTCTTTTTGAAAACACTTATCCTCATCCTAGCCCTTCTCGCAACAGCAAGCGGAGCGGAAATCAAAAAACAATTTTATGAGAACGGCAATCTGGAGCTCGAAGAGACCTATCTCAACGGCGTCCGTCATGGAGTGGCTAAAAGCTATTTTGAAAGCGGAAAACTCGAAGCCGAAATGAATTATGCTAACGGTAAGCGTGAAGGTGATACCAAAAGCTATTATGAAAACGGTCAGCTCGAATCGATCGTCAGCTATCGCGAGGGGAGACGCGAGGGGAGTGTCAAAAGCTACTATCCGGATGGGAAATTAGAATCCGAGGTGAAGTTCAAACAAGGGATTCCCGTAGGGAAGATCAAGCACTTTGCCCGTTAAGGCTGAAGCGCCTTTCGATTTTCCCATAACGAATGAGCAAAAGCAATCGCTATAAGCGCAATCCCGATGGTTCCGGTCACCATTTCACTCACATGCACCGTAATTTTCATCAACATAATAATAGCCAAAATACCGATCGCATAATGGGCACCGTGTTCCAAATAACAAAATTCGGAAAGGGTTTTATGCTCCACAAAATAGATGGTGAGACTCCGAACGAACATCGCTCCGACCCCTAATCCGATCATAATGATGAAAATATTGCTCGTCAACGCAAATGCCCCGATCACTCCATCAAAACTAAAGCTGGCATCCAATACTTCCAAATAAATAAATCCCGCTATTCCACTTTTAACTGTGTCTGAAGAGAGAAAATGATCCAGCATTCCCAGTAATGAGTGAAGCAATACACCGTACATAAAAGCTAAAACAACGCCGAAATCTTGGGTCAAATGCCCCAATCCGATCCCGACCATAATCGCCATAATCAACTCGATATTCGCAACACCGGAGAACTGCTCGACGATTTTAGACCCTTCGACAAACTTCATCCACTTGACATCATGCTCTTCAAAAAAGAAATCCAAAAATACCATCAATAAAAACGCTCCACCAAACGCAAAAATCGTTGACTCCGTCGTTTTTAAGATCGATTCATAGCGCTCAGGCTCATGCATCGCTACCTGAAGGGTTTCAACCATCCCCATTCCGGTTACGATTGCCACAATAGCCAAAGGGAAAACTAACCGCATGCCGAAAACAGCAATCGGAAGACCGAAAACAATAAAGCGTCTTTGCCATACCGGATCGAGCGTATCCAAAACTTTGGCGTTAACGACCGCATTGTCAAATGAAAGAGAGATCTCGAGCACGATCAATAAAAAAGTGATATAGATGGCGGCCAATCCCCCTAAAAAGTAGGCGGCGATCAACCCTAAAGCCATAATAATAAACGAAGAGGTGAAATAACGCATCGACAACCTTAGAAAATAGATAGTGAAATTATAGTCTAAGTTGTCTCAATACAATGAATTAGTGCTTTAGACGAAGTCGTTTCGCGCAGGTAAGGCAACCGGTACGGACCCACAAACGGGTATAACGTAAGGTTTTACGCATAGGATAGATCGATGACAACTCTTTTGCCCGTCGGGAAAATGTGTGAGTACGCAAGGTACGGGAAACATTATGCATCATGGTTTTGACATTTCTAAAAGGGGAAGGATGAATCGCCATTGATAAAAAAATCTCATCCAGTGCCAATCGTTCTTCCGTTGTCAAAGTGCTCATACTCTTTCCTTTAGTTTATTGATTTTACGAACCACACGTATGATCTCATCGTCTTCAAGCATCCCCAGCATCTCCAACACCGCTTTAGCTGCTTGCGGTGACGCATTACCGAGTTTCCAATCTTGATACGAACGCATGGAAATCTCCAACCGATCCGCCATCTCTTTTTGAGAAATCTTTTTCCCGTTTTGCTGTGCTTCCACCGCATTGTGCAAAAGATTAAAAAGATCTTTGGTTTCCATACAAAATATTATACATTTAACAACATTAAACATACATAAATATGATCTATATATATTTTATAATATATATAATATACACTTTTAATTATTTTATACCATTTTAAATTCAATTAAAATTATTTAATTTGTTTTATTTCTACGTTTATAATGACAATATATAAATATAAATGTATTAAATAAACATATAAAATACATTTATGCATTATTATTGATTTTTATATACGGTTTATCGTATGGATATAATTATTGGGTAAGGGAAAAGAGATTAGAGAAGCGCATCGTGCCACTGAACCAGTGTCACACGATACCCCTGATGCACGGGGCATACTTCGTGGGTAAAATAAGGGTTACTGAGAAATGCAACCAAAGTCCCCTGTTTGGGGAGTAATACTATCGATTTTTGATCTTCATTATAAAGGTAGTTAAAGCGAAGTGCTCCCCCTTCAAAGTCATCATTTACAAATAAGACGGTGCTTATTTTTCGCTCCGGTGCTACGGGACGGAAACCTACAATCTCTCCACTCGCGTTAAGAAGCTGACTCGAATCATCGGCGTGCGCCACATAAAAAGAGCCCTCTTCATACCCTAACACCTGTACTCGTGTGGATGAAACAAGAGATAGAGAAAAAAAGCGTTCAATTTGGGAACGTACAGAGGCAAACTTCTCTTCATACAGCTGCTGGTGTAGCATACTCAATGGATGGATGTGTGTTTTACGAATTTGCTGATCGATACTTCCGCCGCGCAGGGAAGCTTCAATGTACGATTCATCTTCTGATGAGGCATGCAAAATTTCATTGCATTCATCCTGCGTCAAAACATTGTCAACAATCAGAAAAGGAAAATCATGATAAGGATTGGGGAGGCGACCCGTAGGAACCTCCATCGAAAGAAGAGCATCATCCATATACACATAGGTACTGATTTGATGCATGAAGAGACTATTTTTCAGTTACGATATACATTTGTTCATGATTGAGCCGCTTAAGAACATCCATGACTCCGACAAAGTTTTGAAAAGCGGCCTCTTTGTCACTGTAGAGAACCACCGTCATCTCTTTTCCCCCTTGGGCAATCTTTTGCTCCAAGGCTTCGAGGCTGACACTCTCCTTGTCACTCAGCCACAACGAGCCGTCTTTTTTAATCGTCACTTTCAGCTCCGTCGGCTTATGATCGGCTGCACCGCTTGACGCTTCCGGCAAATCCACCGCAATCAGTCCGGTTTTAATAAACGTAGCCGTTGTCAATACCATCACCAGCAACACCAGCATGATATCGATAAACGGGATAACATTAATCGTATCGATCCGTTTTAATCGCATCACTCAACCTTGTTGCTTATGGGCTTGGATATCCCATAGGGTCAAAATGCGTTCCATTTTACGCAATAGAATGTTATAAAACACGATGGAAGGGATGGCGACGATAAGCCCCATCGCCGTCGCTTTAAGCGCCAACGCCAGACCGGTCATAATCTTTTTCGGATCTACAGCTCCCACATCGCCTAACGAATAAAAGGTGATCATAATCCCCAAAACAGTTCCTAAAAGACCGACGTAAGGAGCGTTAGACCCGATGGTGGCAATGGTCGAAACATGATCTCCCAAATCAAGCTCTAGCTCTTCTTTGGTCTCATAATCGCTGATACGGATCGAACCATACGCCATTAACCGCTCAATAAATAACCATAAAGAGACCACGCTCATCATCACCAGCAATCCGATCACACCGTAATCGAGTGCCTGTTCTGCCCACATGAGCCAACTATTTTCCATCTATTCTCCTTCTATGAATTCTATATGAGTCCATCTTGTAGTGACGAATTATACCGAAGGTTCATCTTTAAACTCTAATACAACGCAGGTTCCCTCTCCTGGAAGCGAATGGATCTGTAATCCAATCGCGTATCGATCGCAATAGCGTTTGACCAAATGCAATCCAATCCCAAATCCGCTTATGGCCGAATCATTTTGGTAGTAGCGATCATACACTTTCATCAGCGTGATCTCATCCATTCCGATCCCCTCATCGCAAATACGCAGTACATTGTCTTTAAGCGTTACCGTCATTTTGGGGGATGTTGGCGAATATTTCACGCCGTTATCGATTAAATTATCAATCACTTTCCCCAAACCGATCGGATCAAGGGTACTCCATAGCGGCTCTAAATCAAGATCCCACTGCACATGGGGGTAAATTCCTTGCAAAAACTTGACCCGTTGTTGCACAATCATTGAGATATCTACTCTCTCTACCGCTTCACGTTCCATCTGTTTTTTAATCAGATAATCGAGTTCGTTATACCGATCGTGCAGCATCTGCGCAGCCAGCTCCACTCTCTCAAGTCGTTTAAGGCTTTTGTCATCGGTATGAGTTTTGCGTAACATGGCGACATTCGTCAAAATAGTACTGATCGGAAGGTTCAGCTCATGAAGGGTCTCTTTGGAAAAGGTTTCAAGATGCTCAAAATGCTCTTTTAACGGGGTGATCGCCATCTTACTCAGCATTTTACCGATCCCGACGGTCATCAAAACGATTCCGATCGCTAAAATATCCCACCGTTCAAACCCTAAACGACCGTAAACAAAATAAATGACACTCAGGATAAAAACAACCGAAGCGATATAAAACGCCATCAAAGCGAATTCGACTTTACGAAACAAGCCGATATCCCATACCGCGTACATTCACAATCCGCTCACTTCCCACCGCTTGTTTGAGCCGATTGATATAGACCCGAATCGCCCCTTCGCTGACCGATTCGGAAGGGTTCCACAGTTTATCGATAATCATCTCTTTTGTGACGATCTCTCCAGCATTATGGATCAGTAGTTCCATCAAGAGATACTCTTTTTGGGAGAGTAAGATTTGATTCTCGCCTATCAAAAGCGATTTATGGCGTTGATCCAAACATAACTCCCCTGCGTAAAAACGGTTTTTTATTTGATTTCGGCGTAAAAGTGCCTGAGCCCGTATCAAAAGTTCTTCAGCCTGAAACGGTTTTTTAAGATAATCATCGGCACCGATTTCAAAAGCCTTCGAGAGCTTATCAATCTCCTGATGGGAGGTGAGATAAATGGCAGGAGTAGAGTCTCGCGCGTCACGAAGTTCTTGAAGCAAAGACAAGCCGTCAATGAGCGGAACGTTGATATCCAGCAGATAAAGATCAAAATGGCTCCTGTACGTTGCATCAAGTGCTTCCTGACCATTTCGACATAAAGTTACTTCGTACTCTTCTTCCTCCAACAAATCGACTATCGATTCCCCAAAGAGGAGATCATCTTCGAGCAGCAGAATTTTAATCGACACGCTCAATCGACCACATAAGGGTTTCACCTGCTCGCATCGGAACCACTTCGCCATACATTGCCGGAACGACAAAATCACGCTTCACTAATGTCACCTCTTTAAAATCAGGACAAATGCCGTAAATTCGCTGGGCATTGTCACTCACAAACGCTTGCAGGTTATCCAGTTTACCATGCGCTTCGAAAATCTCACACAACAGCTGCAATGCGATCGGTGCGGTAAATACACCCGCTCCGCATCCGCATGATTCTTTCGTATGTTTCGGATGCGGAGCACTGTCGCTTCCGAACATCACTTTCGGATGGGCGGCAAGTGCCACTTTTAAAAGAGCATCCCGATCATGCGGCCGTTTAGCGATCGGTTTACAAAATAAATGCGGTCGAAGCATCCCTCCCGCCACATCATCCAACGTGATCATCAGATGGTGTACGGTGATCGTCGCATACAGATTGTCATATTTATCAAGAGTTTCGACCGCTTCACGCGTCGTGATGTGTTCCATGATGATTTTAAGCTTCGGAAAATTGCGTGCAAGTTTTTCATAAACACTCATGAATTCTGCTTCGCGGTCCATCACAAACCCCATGGTTTCCCCATGCACCGAGAGGATAATTCCCAGATCGCTCATCGCTTCAAGTGTCTCTCGCATCGGTTCGATATCGAAATTGACCACTCCCCCCTCGGAGTTTGTCGTCGCACCGCTCGGATAAATCTTAATCGCCGTAATATGATCTCGAACACTCTCTAAAAACTCACGGCTGTAATTTTGATAGAAAAGGGTCATATACGGCTCGAAATCATCACTTTCCATCGCCGCTTTTATTCGAGAACGATACCCTTTAACCATCTCGAGTGTTGTGACCGGAGGAACAAGATTGGGCATGACCAATGCTCCGCTAAAAGTGTAAGAAGTCAAAGGTGCTACGACTTCGAGCATTTCACCGTCGCGTAAATGAACATGCATATCGAGTGGCATCGTAAGGGTTAATGTTTTCATCGCTTATACCTTTAATTGATTTTGAGCTTGTTGGATAAGCGCATTTAGCGCTTTTTCATACCGTTTGGCTTCTTCGGCATCGGTTGATTCGAATCGAGTGACCAAAACAGGTGTCGTATTGCTTGCCCGAACCAATCCCCACCCTTTCTCAAAAATGACTCTCACACCATCGACTTCGATGATCTCTCGAATCGGCGGAAAATCGGACGGAGGATTGTTAAGCAGCTCTTTGAGTTTAGCAATCAGCGGGAATTTTTCTTGTTCGGTTGTCTTGACTTTGATCTCTTCAGTTGAATAAACATGTGGCAATTTAGCAATTTCCGCATCCAAATCGATTCCTTCATGTACCAGTTCCAACATTCGAAGCGTCGCATAAATCGCATCATCGTATCCAAAATAGCGATCGGCGAAAAAGACATGACCGCTCACTTCACACGCTAAATCCGCATGCAATTCTTTCATCTTTACTTTAAGATTCGAGTGGCCGGTTTTGTACATCACCGCGTTGGCTCCCCGTTCACGAAGCGTGTCATACATCACCTGTGAGCATTTCACTTCACCAATGACCGTCGGGTTTTTCATCTTCAGAGAATAGAGCAAAGCCATCATATCCCCTTTGATGTTGTTTTTATGGGTCAATACCGCGATACGGTCCGCATCGCCGTCGTAAGCGAACGCAATGTCCCCCTCTTTTTCAAGCAATGCTTTAACGTCTTCGAGATTATGCTCTTCACTCGGATCGGGATGATGGTTTGGGAAGGTTCCGTCCGGATCGATGTAGATCCCTTTCGCATTCAAGCCCAACGCTGAAAAGATCTCTTCGATTGCCAAACCTGCCACGCCGTTGCCGCAGTCATAGACGATTCTTTCCTTCATCCCTTTGAGATGGGAGAATGATTCAACCATGTAGGCTTTATAACGGCTCAGTGCATCAATATCGACTACGTGCCGCTCGACTGGAGACGGAAAAGGAAGGGTGTCAATTTTACGTCCGAGCGCGTAAATTTGCTCACCAAAGAACGGGGCTTTATTGATCGTAATTTTAAAGCCGTTATACTCACTCGGATTGTGCGAGCCGGTGATCATCACCGATGCGGCAGGAGTGATACCGTCAAATTCCTGATAATTGCAAAAATAGTTGACAGGGGTAAGGACCATTCCCATGTTAAGGACTTTTATCCCTCCGGCATTGAGTCCGGCAGAGAGGTATTCAAAAAGGATCGGCGAATGCGACCGAGCATCATAGCCAACAGCAACGTATTCACCGTAAGGACGAATCTCATCAGCGAGGGCATACCCCAAACGGGTAATACTCTGTTCATTCAGTTCTTGTTCAAAAATTCCACGAATATCATATTCACGATAAATAGACATACTCTTCCCATTGTTAATATAGGGAAAATTATACCGTTAGGAATCTAAATAGCCCTTTTAAATTCGGGATAGGCTTCAAGACCGCATTCACTGACATCAAGCCCTTGAATCTGTTCTTCATCCGACGCACGGAATGGGACAATTTTATTAAGGAAATAAATAATAACGAATGAAATGGTAAATACGAAAACCGCGATTTCTGCAACCCCTTTGAGCTGATTAAGAAACGTAACACCATTCGCCGGGTCAGAAGCAAAAACACCTACCGCCAAAGTACCCCAAATCCCGTTAACCAAATGAACCGATAATGCGCCCACCGGATCATCGATACGAAACCGATCAAACAACGGAACAGCGATAACCACCAAGGTTCCACCGATCGCACCAATCAGTATTGCATCCATCATCGTGTATAAATGCGGTCCTGCCGTAATCGCCACCAATCCTCCCAAAGCACCGTTGAGAATCATTGTGATATCGAACAATCTGTAGCGCAAATAGATTAAAATCCCTGCCAAGATCGCACCGGCCAGACCCGCCGTATTGGTATTAAAAATCGTCAATGCGACACTGTCCGCCGCCTCTTTGGTGGAAATACTCCCTACTGAGCCGCCATTAAACCCGAACCAGCCGATCCACAACAACATCGCCCCCAAGACGACCAAAGGGATGTTAGAAGCCGGGATAACGCGGATCTGATTGCCGACATACCGCCCTTTACGCGCACCGATGACCAAAATGGCAGCCAGCAGCGCCCATCCGCCCGTAGAATGGATGACCGTTGAGCCCGCAAGATCGACCATATTCAGATCCAACACGGTATCTTTAATCCAATCGCTTCCCCAACTGATATTAACTGCCGTCGGATAAATGAGTGCACCCATAATAACAGTGAAAAGAGTCAATGGCAGTAATCTGGCACGTTCGCCCACCCCGCCGCTCATAATGTTGATGGCTTTTCCGACAAACGCCATTTGAAACATGAAAAAAGCCCACTGACTTATGGTGGTACTCTGAAAGCCGCCAAATGCCAAATGAAATCCCACTAACAGAAATGCCATCGACGCAACAGCATAAATCATAACATTAACCGTCAATACACTGGAGACATTTTTCGTCCGTACCAATCCTGCTTCAAGCATGGCGAATCCGGGAACCATCAAAATAATAAGGGTAATAGCAAAAAGGGTGAAAAGGGTATCGATTACGTAGGAAGTCTCCATGCGCCACCTTTAAGTAAAATAAAGGTGCGCATTATAAGACGATTTTTTAAAATTCGAGAAAAGTGTATGATTAAATTTTAATCAGATTGCTTCTGAATCGGTTTCACCGGTACGAATACGGACAATTTTTCCGATATCGCTTACGAAGATTTTTCCATCCCCGATTTTACCGGTACGTGCCGCTTCGACAACGGTATTGACCACTTGATCCACCATCGTATCATCTACGACCATTTCCATTTTGATTTTCGGAAGAAAATCCACTACATACTCCGCACCGCGATAGAGCTCGCTGTGCCCTTTTTGGCGGCCGTATCCTTTGACTTCACTCACTGTCATACCGGTAATCCCGATTTCGGCCAACGCATCTTTGACATCTTCGAGTTTAAACGGTTTGATTACTGCTTCAATTTTTTTCATTGTTCATTCCTTATAGGTTAAATCCACGTTCACCGTGCACCGATTCATCAAGCCCCATGCTCTCTTCTTCTTCATTCACACGTGCTCCGCCCGTAATCGCCATCGCGATGTAATACACCACAATCGTACCGATCAAGGTAAAGGCTCCGACAATCGCAACCGATTCCACTTGTACCATGATTTGTCCCATGCGGTCTCCTGCATCTTTAAGCGGTCCGGCCCACAATAATGGGTTATCGGTATTCGGCGTGTACGCCGCAAAAATACCGGTGGCAATCGCACCCCAGAGACCTGCCAGAAAGTGAACCCCAAAAGCGTCCAATGATTCATCGTATCCCAATTTCTTTTTAAGAACAGTAACACCGAAGAACGCAATAATCGCTCCGACAATCCCGATAATAAACGCTCCAGAGACACCCACGAACCCTGCTGCCGGCGTAATCGCGACCAAACCTGCAATCGCACCTGTTGCAGCACCTAACAAAGTCGGCTTTTTATAGACCATAGACTCCACAAGAATCCATGTGACCGTAGCAACGGAAGCAGCAATTGTTGTTGTCAAGTATGCCAAGCCTGCGATCGCGTTCGCTCCGAATGCGGATCCGCCGTTAAATCCATACCAACCGAACCAGAGCAGTCCTGCACCCAGTGCCGTTAAAATCACGCTTGCCGGTTTCATCGCCACTTTCGGATACCCTGCTCGCTTGCCGATCAACAGCGCCAGTACCAAACCTGCCAAACCACCGTTCATATGAACAACCGTACCGCCGGCAAAATCAAGCGCTCCTTCGTTAAACAAATAACCGCCGCCCCATACCATGTGGGTAATCGGAGCATAGACTACAATCGTCCAGATAAAAGAGAACACCATCCATGTTGAAAATTTCATCCGCTCAATCACCGATCCTGCCGCAATCGCCACGGTAATCGCTGCAAATGTCCCTTGGAAAACTACAAACACCAATTTAGGATAAAGTTGCCCGAGTTCAACACTTGCAAAATCTTGAAAACTGATCCCGTTAAGCATTACATGTCCAAAACCACCGATGACTTGATTCATCGACCCCTCAGCCGTACCGAATGCCACTGAAAACCCGGCAATCACCCATGCGATAAACGCGACCACGAATGCACCGAACACCATAGCATAAGTATTCAACGCATTTTTAGCACGAGTCATCCCGCCATAAAAAAGTGCTAATCCTACCGGTGTCATCAACATAACCAATGCGGTTGACATCATCATCCATGCCGTATCACCCGAACTCAGTACCGGCGCAGCATCTTCGGCCCATACCGCAAGCGGTGAAAGCAATAAAGCCAAAATGAATTTCTTCATCTCTTCTCCTTCTGTATCACAAAATTTCAATCACCATTGTACAGGGAAGCATCAATTCAATAAGCAGGTTTATTGATTATTTTTTAATCACTTAAAGAGGCATGGAGGGAAATTCGGAAAAAGCGGAAGAAAACCGCTTAAATCGCTTCGCTGTCGGTTTCACCGGTACGGATACGGATAATTTGGTTGATGTCGCTGATAAAAATTTTGCCGTCTCCGATCTTTCCGGTACGTGCGGCTTCTACGACGGAATCAACCACTTGATCGACCATAGCGTCATCCACAACCATTTCCAGTTTTACTTTCGGCAAAAAATCGACGACGTATTCCGCACCCCGATAGAGCTCGCTATGCCCTTTTTGTCGTCCGTACCCTTTGACTTCACTCACCGTCATACCGGTAATCCCGATTTCGGCTAATGCTTCTTTAACGTCTTCAAGTTTAAAAGGTTTAATGACGGCTTCAATTTTTTTCATTTGTTACGCTCCAAAATGTTTACGATAATTTTAGCCTGATTTATTATTTTTAGCAATTAAGACACAAAACATAACTTAAGCGGTTATGCGGTACAATTTTGTACTTAATCTTCACTTTCCGAGGCTGAAATGAACGATCTGTTAGACAACAGCGAAATAAACGATATTAATATTGAAGATACTTTAAAGAGCAGTTATCTCGATTACTCGATGAGTGTCATCATCGGGCGAGCATTACCGGATGTGCGTGACGGACTGAAACCCGTTCACCGCCGTATCCTCTATGCGATGGATAAGCTCAACCTCTCTGCCGGTGCGAAATACAAAAAATCGGCCCGTATCGTCGGGGATGTCATCGGTCAATACCATCCGCACGGAGACACCTCGGTGTATGATGCGCTCGTTCGTATGGCACAACCTTTTTCAATGCGCGCGCCTTTGGTCGATGGGCAAGGAAACTTCGGTTCGGTCGATGGAGACAACGCCGCAGCGATGCGTTATACCGAAGCACGTATGACGCGATATGCCGGCGAACTTCTCAAAGACCTTGATAAAGATACCGTCAACATGGTGGATAACTATGACGGTACCACACAAGAACCCGATGTCCTTCCTGCGCGCGTCCCGAATCTTCTTATCAACGGTTCGAGCGGGATCGCCGTCGGTATGGCGACGAATATCCCGCCGCACAACCCGACCGAAGTGTTACAAGCCTTAGTCCATCTGATCGATCATCCAAATGCTTCGTTACTCGATATTATGCAGTTTATCAAAGCGCCCGATTTCCCGACCGGAGGAACCATTTACGGGAAAAAAGGGATTTTAGACGCGTATGAGACCGGTCGCGGCCGTATTCGTGTCCGTGCGAAAACTCATATCGAGAAAAAAGCCAATAAAGACGTGATTGTTATCGATGAACTCCCGTATCAAGTCAATAAAGCCCGTTTGATCGAAAATATCGCTAATCTGGTGAAAGACAAATTTATCGAAGGGATCAGTGAAATCCGTGATGAATCGGATCGCGAGGGGATCCGTGTCGTGATCGAACTCAAACGTGACGCCATGAGCGAAATCGTTTTGAACAATCTATTCAAATCGACCAATATGGAGACCACCTTCGGGATCATTATGCTCTCCGTATTCAACCAAGAGCCACGTATCTTCACCTTGCTTGAAATGCTCGGCCATTTTATCAATCACCGCAAAACCGTTATTATCCGCCGTACCATCTTTGATCTGGAAAAAGCCAAAGCCCGCGCTCACATTTTGGAAGGTTTGAAAAAAGCGCTCGATCACATCGAAGAAATCATCAAACTGATCCGTGCGAGCAAAGACGGAGAAACAGCGAAAAACGGCTTGATCGAAACGTTTGATTTCTCCCCGATTCAAGCCCAAGCGATTTTGGATATGCGTCTCCAGCGCCTCACGGGACTCGAACGTGAAAAAATCGAAAATGAACTGCGTGAAATCCTTGCATTGATCGAATACCTAGAGAGCATCCTCCGAAGCGAAGAGGTCCTCAAAGGGATCATCAAAGACGAATTTACCGAACTTGTCGAGCAATACGACATCCCTCGTGTCACCGATATCGAAGACAATTATGACGATATCGACATCGAAGATTTGATTCCGAACGAGCCGATGGTCGTGACTATCAGCCATCGCGGATACATCAAACGGGTTCCTCTCGCCGCCTATGAGAAACAACGCCGAGGCGGGAAAGGTAAAGTTGCCGTTACCACCTATGATGACGACTTCATCGAACGCTTCTATACCTGTAATACCCACGATACGCTGATGTTCGTCACCGATCGCGGACAGCTCCACTGGCTAAAAGTGTATAAAATCCCAGAAGGATCCCGTACTGCAAAAGGGAAAGCGGTGGTCAATCTCATCAACCTTGAAGCCGATGAAAAAATCCGTTCCATCATTCCAACCAGCGATTTTGATGAAAACAAATCACTCGTCTTCTTTACCCAAAACGGTATCGTCAAGCGTACTGCGCTCAATGAGTTCTCAAATGTCCGAAGCAACGGCGTACGGGCGATCGTACTCGATGAAGACGATACGCTGATTACGGCACATATCGCGACCGAAGAGACGAAATACCTCTTTATCGTGACCAAATATGCGCAATGTATCAAATTTGAAATCGAGAAAACCCGCGATCAAGGGCGAAGTACCCGCGGGGTTCGCGGTATCAAATTCAAAATCGACGGGGATGTCGTCGTCGATGCGAACATCATCAAAAGCGACGAAGAAGAGATCTTGATGGTCAGTGAAAAAGGGATCGGAAAACGTACCACCGCCGAAGAGTACCGCCTCACAAACCGTGCCGGATCAGGGGTCATCGCGATGAAACTCAATGCTAAAACCGGTTCAACCGTCGTAGGATGTGTCATGGTTGATGAGAGTATGGATCTTATGGCACTGACCAAAGCAGGTAAAATGATCCGTGTCGATATGCAAAGTATCGCTAAATCCGGACGTAATACCAGCGGTGTCTATATCATCAAAGGCGATGACGTCGCCAATATTTCCCGCTGTCCTAAAAATGACGAATCGGATGATGAAGGGGAAGAAGAAAACACGGGAGAAAGTGGTACTTTAGAATTGGAATAATGTTTGCTTAGGGTATGGTACTATTCAGTATTTACGAAGGAATCCCTATGAAATATCCAGTTGCCCTGGCCTTTCTTCTCAGCGTATCAGCCCTTAATGCAGGGTTGCTTGCCACCTCCAGCTCTGAACCAAAAGTCCGTTGTGTCTACGCCGGAACCGACGGTAACTGCGTCGAACCTTCTTTGGATGCCAGCCATTCTCTTGTGATTACCGTATTTGGCCAAGGTGTTGCCCCATCGGTCACCGCTTCTCCGGCACAAGCCTATGCATTAGCTAAACGTGCCGCTTTGGCGGATGGTTACCGCCAAATCGCAGAACGGATCAAAGGGGTCCATGTCGAAGGGCAAGATTCCGTTAAAAACATGATGCTTCAACGTTCAACCGTCCGTACAACCGTTGATGCGATGGTTCGCGGTGCGAATGTAATGGATACCACCTTTAAAGATGGTTTGTGCGAAGTCGAACTCGAAATCGTTCTCTCTTATTCACAATTTGCACAATAATCGTTCTCACCCCACTGCGGGGGGAAGATTATCTCATCGGTTATCGGATGATAACCTATAACGCATCGATTCAATATGAAAATTTAACGGTCTCTAAATCGATGACACCGTGTAAAGGAGAGGCTCAATCTCCTTTGATTCTCGATCGTCTCGTCAATGAACCTCTCAAAGCTCTTCTCATCCGTTATGAAACCGAATTTTTAGAATATGCCTCCCATCAACCCTTTGCCCTTAAAAGCCATCAGTCTTTCACGCCATCGGTTCATATCAGCAAAGAGTCACTCACCCTTCCGACACAGTGTTATGCAGTCGAATTTAATGATGAATCGGTTACAATCGCTTTACGAAAATAGTCTAAAGGTCCCTGATGAAAATTGCCATTGTCGAAGACGATATCAACATGCGCAAATCGCTGGAGATCGCTATGAGCGATTATGGCGAGTACGAAGTCCATACCTTCAAAAGCCCTAAAGATGCCCTTAAAAAGTTGGATGATACTTTTGATTTAGTGATCAGTGATATCAACATGCCGGGAATGGACGGTATCGAATTTGCCAAAACGCTCGATGGCGCGTTTGAGATCATCTTTATCACCGGAAACGCCACGTTAGCGCGTGCGATCGAATCGATTCAGCTGGGAGTCAAAGATTTTCTCTTAAAACCGTTTGAAATCGAAACACTCATTGCCGCCATTGAACGCAGTGCCAAAGTCCAGCGCAAAGTCAAAGAAATCGGAAACAAATGCGCTATGAAAACCGGAACCTTTTTAGGAACTTCTCCCGCGTTGGAAAAACTTTTGGCACACATCCAAAAAGCCGCCGTAACCGATGCGAGTATGATGCTGCTTGGAGAGAGCGGTGTCGGTAAAGAAGTCTTTGCCTGCCATATCCATGATAATTCTACCCGCTCAGACAAACCGTTTATCGCCATCAACATGGCCGCCATTCCCGAAAATTTGATCGAAAGTGAATTATTCGGTTTTGAAAAAGGGGCATTTACCGATGCCACCGAAACCAAAATCGGACAATTCGAACTTGCAAACGGAGGAACCTTGTTTCTTGATGAGATCGGAGAAATGCCCTACGCTCTTCAAGCCAAACTGCTTCGTGTCCTTCAAGAAAGAGAAATTCGCCGATTAGGCTCATCCAAAAGTACGAAAATTGATGTCCGCATTATTTGTGCCACCAACGCCAACCTCCAAGAAAATATTTCCAAAGGTCAATTTCGAGAAGACCTCTATTACCGTCTAAATACCATTCCTCTGTTCATTCCGCCTCTACGCGAGCGGCGTGAAGAGATCCTCCCCATTGCCAACGCCATATTAGAACAAAACTGCCAGCAATACGGATTTAGCCCTAAACACTTCAACGATGAAGCCAAAGAAGCCCTCGAACATTATGAATGGCCCGGAAATATACGTGAACTGATCTCTGTTGTTGAGCGTTCGGCCATCCTCAGCGACGGAGACACAATCGGCATCGAAAATCTCTTCTTGGAAGCACGCGGTTACGGACGGTTTTAATTTTCTTCATTCATAGTATTTTAAAAGACGTCATGAGCTATAATCGCGCCATTATTATCCAAGTTTAGGAATGGCTATGAAACGTTATAACGTCGCAATCGTCGGTGCCAGCGGTGCTGTAGGTGAAGAAATTTTACGTATTTTTGAAGAGATCGATTTTCCGTATGCGAAAATCGTTCCGCTTGCCAGCGCGCGCAGTCTGGGTAAAACCGTTACCTTTAACGACCAAGAACTCCCCATCAAAGAACTTACTGCAACCGTATTTGATGAAGAACAGATCGAAATTGCCCTCTTCAGTGCCGGCGGAAGCGTATCGGCAGAATTTGCACCCTATGCCGCAAAAGCGGGTGCCGTGGTGATTGATAATACCAGCCATTTTCGCATGTTTGACGATGTTCCGCTAGTCGTTCCTGAAGTCAATCCCGAAGATATTGCCCTGTGGAAAAAAACCGGAATCATCGCCAATCCGAACTGTTCCACCATCCAGATGGTCCAAGCACTTAAACCACTTGATGATGCGTATGATTTGCAACGTATCGATGTCAGTACCTATCAAGCGACATCCGGTGCAGGTAAATCAGCGATGGAAGAACTTGTAGAACAGATGCAGGCATTCTTTGCCTTTAAGCTCGATGATGCCGAACCGAAAAAGTTTCCACACCGCATTGCCTTGAATGCGATACCTCAAATCGATTCTTTCACAGCCAACGGCTACACGAAAGAAGAGCTGAAAATGGTCAATGAGACACAAAAAATTATGCACAAACAGCTCGAAGTCAGCGCTACATGTGTCCGTATCCCGACGCTCAGAGGCCATGCTGAGACCCTGACTCTTACCTTTGATGGTGCTGTAGACGCCGATGAAGCACGTGAATTACTTTCCAAAGCACCAAACATCATCGTCTTAGATACCCCTAGCGAGAGCATCTATCCAATGCCATCGCTGTGTATGGATCAAAACGAGACGTTTGTCGGACGCATTCGACGTGATATCTATCGTGACAATGTTCTTCATATGTGGGTTGTTGCGGACAATCTTCGTGTCGGAGCGGCAACCAACGCTGTCCGTATCGCCCAAAAATGGGTTGAGATGCAAGGAGAATAACCGATGATTGAGAAAATTTTTGAAACCGGACTATGGAACAGCCGTCTTTTCACACTATCCGCCGTTATTTTCGGTCTGATCGGTGCCATTATCTTATTTATTATCGCAAGTATGGATATCCTGAACGTCGTTCATGTTGTTTATAACCTCGTTATCCACCATATCCATCCGGCTCACCTCCATGAGGACGTCGTAGGAGTCATTATCGGGGCCGTTGATCTGTATCTTATTGCCATCGTTATGTTGATTTTCTCTTTTGGTGTCTATGAACTCTTTATTTCGGACATCGATGTCAAAAGCGAAACGAATCGCGAATCCAGTATTCTCAATATCACCTCTCTCGATCAACTCAAAGACAAAATTGCTAAAGTCATTATCATGGTATTGGTCGTGAGCTTTTTTCAGCGGGTACTTCATACCGAATACACCGGAGCCTTGGAAATGCTTTACTTTGCCGGTTCCATTTTTCTTCTTGCATTGGCACTCTATTTTTTACATAAAGGCGGGGATTCACACTAATGATATTTGTTGACGCATGTTTTGGAAAAGAGACCCCTTATACCCCCGTTTGGATGATGCGCCAAGCAGGACGATACCTGCCAGAGTACATGGAGGTGCGCAAACGTGCCGGCAACTTTTTAAATCTTTGCCATGCTCCCGATATGGCGGCGGAAGTAACGATTCAGCCACTCGATATTGTCGGTGTTGATGCCGCGATCCTTTTTAGTGACATCCTTGTCGTGCCAAATGAAATGGGGATGAAACTCGACTTTATCAAAGGTGAAGGTCCTGTTTTTGAAAAACCGATCCAAACCGAAGAAGACCTGAATGCCCTCATCGGCGGGGATGAAGCAGCATCAAAACTTACCTATGTGTATGAAACCATCCGCATTCTTCGCTGCCAGCTTGATGAACGTGCAGATGAAAAAGCACTGATCGGTTTTACCGGAGCCCCATGGACCTTGGCAACCTACATGATCGAAGGACAAGGGACAAAAACCTACAACATCTGCAAAAAGATGATGTATTCCAATCCTGAACTTCTTCATAAAATCCTTCGTAAAGTGACCGATGTCGTCAAGCTTTATATGGAAAAACAAATTTTAGCGGGTGTCAATGTCGTCCAGATTTTCGACAGTTGGGCTGCCGCGATCGAGCCAAATAAATACGATGAATTTTCATGGAGTTACATGGTCGAAATCGCCGAGTATCTCAAAGCCAAATATCCCCATATCCCGGTGATCATGTTCCCTAAAGGGATTCCTTCTTTCCTAGACAAGGTATATGGGAATTTTGATGTCTTCGGTGTTGACTGGAGTACACCGATGGAACTGGCAAAAGAGAAACTGGGTGACCGTTATGTCCTTCAGGGGAATATGGAACCGTGCCGTCTTTATTCGAAAGAGATGACAACCGAAGCTATCACCCATATCCATAACGTCATGGGTGGAAAACGCCACATCTTTAATCTAGGACATGGGATTCTCCCCGATGTTCCGGTCGAGCATGCGCAACATTTTGTACGCGAATGCCAAAGAATCAGCAAACACTAAATGTCGATCATTTTCGGTCCCGTCCATTCCCGCCGTTTCGGCGTTTCACTCGGGATCGATCTCTCCTCTTCAGAAAAACAGTGTAATTTCGACTGCCTTTACTGCGAATTAGCCCCCCAGCAAGCAATCAAGACTCAACATAGCTCTGTCCCGGTTCAAACCGTTATCGAAGAGCTGAAGAGTGCGTTAACACAACATCCCTCTGTTGATGTCATCACCCTCACCGCTAATGGCGAACCGACGATGTATCCAGAGCTTTCAACGCTCATCGATGAAATCGATCAGATCAAAGGGGAAAAAGAGACGCTTATCCTCTCTAACAGTGCAGGTTTGAATGATCCGAATGTTTTTGATTCGTTGCTCAAACTCGATCAGGTCAAACTCTCATTGGATGCGGCCACACCCTCGGTGTTTAAAAGAATCGACCGCCCCCATCCTGATATCACCATTGAAACCATTATTCAAAGCATCATCGATTTTTCTCGTCGATACAGCGGAAAACTCTTTATTGAAATCCTCTTCGTTAAAGGATTGAACGATACGTTCGATGAGGTTGCCGCGCTCAATCAGGTACTGCTAGAGATCCCCTGCACCCGTATCGACATCGGGACGATTGATCGCCCTCCCGCTTATCCGGTCGAAGGGATCAGTTATGATAAACTTTATGGATTATCCCAACATTTTGATCCAAATTTGCCGATCCATATCGTCTCTCGTAGCCATATTGCAGCAGTCAAAAGCCGTTATACCGAAGAAGAGATCCTCTCGACGCTCGATAAACGACCACTGACCGATGATGACATCGAGACCCTTTTTGACGATTCCACCAAAAAAACATTCAATCAACTTGTTAGCAACGGAAAAGTCATCTCCGTGGAACGATCTCGAGTCTTTTTTTGGATTCCCCATGAAAATCTTCATCGAAAACGGTCTAAATGAGTCTATTTTAATTGACAATTTAACCTTCATAGCGTATAATTACGCCCTCATAAACATTCCGGATTAGCTCAGCGGTAGAGTAGGTGACTGTTAATCACTTGGTCGCTGGTTCGAATCCAGCATTCGGAGCCACTTTATGATTTTTCTTTTTTGTTCCGGATTAGCTCAGCGGTAGAGTAGGTGACTGTTAATCACTTGGTCGCTGGTTCGAATCCAGCATTCGGAGCCACTTCTTATTTATCGTAAAATTCCCGTATAAACTCTTCCGTAAAATCCATGCCCATTGTTTTAAATCGATCCGCTATCTCAGGTACGTAAAGTTCATCTGCCGTGTCTGAAAAAAGATCCAGCCATTTTCTAAAACTCTCATTTTTGATATAGGGAATTTTATAGTGCGCCCCGATATAATTTCCCCGGTAGGTATTCTCACCCAAAAGCTTTGCCAGCCAAAAATCGGCAAGTAATTCAATGTGTTCTACCCACTCTTCATCGCTCAAATCATCTCCGAGCGCATCGGTAAAAAAAGGGCCAATTTCCTCATCCGCAACCGCTTTTTCATAAAACAAAGTCATTAAAACTCTAAGATTCTCTCTGGTAATCGCCGTTTGAAGCTTCAAATATCATCCTCTTGATACAAAATAACTTTTCGAACGGAATTATATCAAGCTTTACAGACAGCTTAATTAAACTTCTTTATACCTTTTTTTTATTATAATAAAGAAGAACAATAATGGGACGGAGGGGTGATGAAAGGGATTATTTTAGCCGGTGGCAGCGGAACCCGTCTCTATCCGATTACCAAAGGGGTGAGCAAACAGCTGGTCCCTATCTACGACAAGCCGATGATCTACTATCCGCTCTCGGTCCTTATGCTTGCCGGCATTCGCGAAGTCCTGATTATCTCCACCCCTACCGATCTACCCCGTTTTGAAGAACTTTTGGGGGATGGAAGCGATATCGGTATGACGTTTGATTACTGTGTTCAGCCCTCACCCGATGGACTGGCACAGGCTTTTATACTGGGAGCCGATTTTATCGGAGACGATGATGTTTGTCTTGTGTTAGGCGATAATATTTTTCATGGACAAGGATTGACGAAACTGTTAGCCCAATCCGTCAAAAACGTTACAGAAGAAAAAAAAGCAACCGTTTTTGGCTATTGGGTCAAAGATCCGGAGCGTTATGGCGTTGCGGAATTTGATGAAAAGGGAAATGTCCTCTCCATCGAAGAAAAGCCAACCCAACCAAAAAGCTCTTATGCCGTTGTCGGCCTCTATTTTTATCCCAACAGCGTGATCGAGATCGCAAAAAATGTCAAACCATCCGATCGCGGAGAACTTGAGATCACCACAGTCAATCAAACCTATTTGGCACAAAACGCGCTGAAAGTGGAGCTCATGGGACGTGGGTTTGCATGGCTGGATACCGGAACGCACGAAAGTCTGCTTGAAGCGAGCATGTTTATCCAAACCATCGAAAACCGACAAGGGCTAAAAGTAGCGTGTCTCGAAGAGATCGCTTTTGAGATGGGATATATCACCAAAGAAAAACTCCTGGAACTGGCCAAGCCTTTGAGTAAAAATCAATACGGACAATACCTGATCCGACGTGCTCATGAAGGAAAAATTGGAGAATGACCATCACACGCACAAAGATTCCTGATGTTTTAATTCTTGACCCGATTGTCCATGGCGATACGAGAGGATATTTTGTCGAAACCTTTCGTGCTGATAAACTATCAGCTTTCTTAGGCTATGACATTGCCTTTTGCCAAGACAATGAAAGTAAAAGTTCTCGCGGCGTTTTACGCGGATTGCACTATCAGCTTCCCCCATTCGTACAGACGAAGCTTGTACGGGTAATCGAAGGAGAGGTCCTCGATGTCGCCGTCGATATCCGTCAAGGTTCTCCGACATTCGGTCAGCATGTCGCCGTCCGTTTATCGGGAGAGAACAAACGTCAGCTGCTTGTCCCAAGAGGATTTGCACACGGTTTTATCGTCTTGAGCGAGACCTGTACGTTTGCTTATAAGGTAGATAACTATTACAGTCCTGAATGTGACCGGGGGATTGCGTTTGATGATCCGGCGCTTAATATCGACTGGATCATCGAAACGACAGGGCTCAACCTTTCAGCAAAAGATACAAAACAACCTCTTTTTGCCGAAGCAGAATATTTTAACTTTAGTGATAACCTCTATACCCTAAAGAGTACACATGCCTAGTATCCTTGTCACCGGTTCGAATGGACAGCTGGGAAGCGAACTTCGGTACCTAAGTACACACTATCCAAACTATACTTTTACCTTTTCCGATCGCGCTAGTCTTGATCTGAGTAATCTATGTAAAATGGAAGACTTTTTTGAGCAAGCCCATTATGATGTCATCATCAATTGTGCCGCCTATACAGCCGTAGATAAAGCCGAATCCGAACCGGAACTAGCCGATACGATTAACCACCGCTTCGTCTCCCTTTTAGCTAAACTGGCTAAAAAAAACAATGCCAAATTAATCCATATTTCCACGGACTATGTCTTTGATGGAACGAGTTTCCGCCCTTACATCGAAACCGATCCGACCAAACCGCAAGGTGTCTATGGACGTACCAAATGCGATGGCGAAAAAGCCATCATGTCGGTAGCTCCCAAAAATACGATCATCATTCGTACCTCGTGGGTCTATTCCTCTTATGGTAACAACTTTGTCAAAACCATGCTTCGCCTCGGAAAAGAGCGTGAAAGTCTCGGCGTTATCTATGATCAAATCGGGACGCCAACCTATGCACGCGATTTAGCCAAAACGATTTTGGATATCCTGCCGAACATCAATAATAAAAGTCCCGAAATCTATCACTACAGCAACGAAGGGGTCGCCAGCTGGTACGATTTTGCCAAAGCCATTTTCGAGTTATCCGCTACCGTGTGTCAGGTCAACCCCATCACCACCGATCAATACCCCACTCCCGCAGTTCGTCCCCATTACAGTCTGCTCAACAAAGCGAAAATGAAAAAAGAGTTTAACCTCGACATCCCTTATTGGCGGGATTCGCTGACAACATGTCTGAATGAATTAGGAGCAAGAGAATGAAAACCATTTTAGTCACCGGATGCGCCGGATTTATCGGAAGCAATTTCGTCCCCTATTTTCTTGAAAAATATCCTGATATCCGTCTTATCAATTTGGATTTGCTGACCTATGCCGGCAATATGGAAAACCTTGCCGATGCACCCGTGAATGAGCGACATATTTTCGTCCATGGGGACATCTGCGACCGTAATCTTGTCGAATCACTTTTCAGCAAGTATGATATCCGAGGTGTCATCCATTTTGCCGCGGAGAGCCATGTCGATAATTCAATCAAAAATCCGGGGATTTTTGTCCAGACCAATGTCAACGGCACGTTTACCCTTCTCGATGTCGCCTATAAAGCATGGATGGAAAAACCGTTTGTCTATAAAGCCGGTTATGAAACCTGCCGTTTTCACCACATCAGCACCGATGAAGTGTATGGGACGCTTGGCGAGACTGGTCTATTCACCGAAGAGACATCCTATGCTCCTAATTCTCCTTACAGCGCCAGTAAAGCGGGAAGCGATATGATCGTCCGCAGTTATCATCACACCTATGGGATGAATACCGTTATCACGAATTGTTCCAACAACTACGGACCAAAACAGCATGATGAGAAACTCATCCCTACCGTCATCCGAAAAGCTTTGAGGGGAGAAAATATCCCGATTTACGGCGATGGTAAAAACATCCGTGATTGGCTTTACGTCCTCGATCACTGTAAAGGGATCGATCTTGTCTACCATACTGGTATCAGTGGTGAAGTCTATAACATCGGTGGACGCAACGAACGAAATAATAATCAAATCGCCGAGCGTATCTGTAGCCTTCTGGATGAACTGAGCCCGCGCCAAGATGGCAAAAGCTACCGTGAACAGATCACGTATGTCGAAGATCGGGCCGGACATGACCGCCGTTATGCGATCGATGCCACCAAAATCGAAACAAACCTCGGATGGAAAGCCGATGAAAATTTCGATACAGGGATTGTCAAAACAGTCCAATGGTATCTGAAAAAATACGGATCACAATGCTAAAAACTATCAAACGTGCCCTTATTCTACGATGCGGAGCCCTTGGTGATCTCGTTTACGCCACTAGCGTCATTGATGCCCTTGTACAACAATACGGGGCTGATATCACCATTGATATCATCACGACTCCGGGCAGCGGAAAACTGTTCGAACATGATCCAAGAATCCACCATGTTTTTCCCCTCAAGCACAAAAAAATCCCCCTTTGGCTCAGTTCTCAAAAACGCTCGATTGTCAAAGCTTCCAAAGAAGCTCCGTATGATCTGCTCATCAGCCTTGAGTTCGGCAAACAATTTAAGAGCCTTATTAAAGCGATCCATGCGACCAAAAAAATAGGGATGGGGCTCTCGACGGTCTTGGATGACACCTCATCACTCAACCGTGGTGAAGCAATCAAACTCTATTTCAGGGATGCGGTTGAACCCTCCGTTCTTCAAAAAGCCAAACCGATCCTGTACGGATCAGAAGCAATAGCCGTTCATATTCCATCCAATGCCATCATCATTGCTCCGAGCAACTCCCATAATCAAAAAAAGGGGATCAACTACCGTGCATGGCCGTTTGAACATTGGAAGGAGTTGATTCAACATTTAAGCGGATCTCATCCTCTTTTTATTGTCGGGGCACGCGGTGAAGAAGCTTTTTTCGACCGAATCAAACCTTATCCGGTGAATGTCACCGATCTCGTCGGGAAACTCTCCATTCCCGAACTGATTACCACTGTTCAAAATGCTTCCGCACTTATCTGTACCGACTCAGCGACTGCCCATATCGGCGCTGCTGTCGACACTCCTACATTTGTTCTTATGGGACCTAACAATCCGATCACCGACAGCCCCTATCAAAGTGATACCAACCGTGTCATACCGATTTCCTTAGGACTTGAGTGTTCTCCCTGCTACAAGACACCTGTCATGAAAAACTGTCAAGAGAATATTTGTATGAGTCACATCACGCCTGATGACGTTATCGCATTCCTATCCAAATACACTATTATTTAAAGAAGTTGAATGAATTATTCTCTCGTTTTTAATCGACTACTGATCCTCCTTGCCTTTGTCATCCCCATCTCCATTGCAGCCTATAACATTCTCTTGGGGCTTATTACCATTACTTGGCTGCTCGAAGGGAAATGGAAAGAAAAATGGGATCTTATTCGGCAACAACCTGTTTTCAAAATCATGCTGATTTATTTCGGATTTGTGGTACTCAGCCTCTTATGGACGGACAACCTCTCTTCCGGATGGCATTACGTGAAGCAATATTACATTTTTTTCGCCCTTCCTATCCTCTATAGCTCAGTTAACCGAACTTACATCCCTCAAATACTTTCTGCTTTTTTAGGAGCCATGATCATCAGTGAAATATTCTCGTATTTGATCTATTTTGATCTGATCCCCTTTAAGCTTAAACCCGGATGGTCCCCGTCCGATCCATCACCCTTTATGATGCATTCCATCTACAGCTTATTTTTAGTTTTTTCCATTTTTTTGATGATCATCCGGATTGCTTATGAAAAACGGACACGTTTTCAAACGGTGCTTTACACCTTTTTCATCGCTACCATGACACTCAACCTCTTTTTAAATTCGGGACGAACAGGGCAATTTGCTTTTTTCCTTGCCTTGATCGTGTTCATCTATCTTTACTATCAACTGCACTGGATCAAGTCAGTGTTCCTTGGGATCATCATTTCCTCTGTCATTTTTAGTGTTAGCTATATTATCAGTCCAAATTTTCAAAATCGTACGAATGAGACCATCCAAAGTATTGTCCATGCCTACGATAAGCAAGAGGCTAAAAATGACAGTACAGGACAGCGGTTCATGATGTGCCAAGTGGCTTCCGATATCATCTGGAATAATCCGATCATCGGGGTGGGGATCGGTGATGAACGGGACCACTATCATCAAACACTGGATCAATGCATGCCAGAATTAAAACCGTGCATCGAAGGGTTTAGTGATCTGCACAACACCTATCTAAAAGTATTTGCTTCCACCGGCATCATCGGATTAGGACTCTTTTTATGGGTGTTTTATACGATGTTCAAAGAGTTGGATGATCATCATGAAATCAAAGCGATCGGAGGGGTCATGCTGACCTTGCTGCTCCAATATATGTTTATCGGGAATTTACCCGCCGCGTATCTGACCATATTATTTTTATTTGTCATGAGTTTTACACTAAAATATCCCCACCAATTAAAGACAGGTGATCCACTATGACTACGCTACCCACTACGACCATTATCATCTCTGTTTACAAAGATACCGAGGCTCTCAAATTTATTCTTGACAGTTTAGAGTATCAAACGCTTAAACCCGATCAAATCATCATCTCAGAAGATGGCAACTCCGATGTGATGAAAGCATTTATTCAGTCGCAAGAAGGACGTTTTTCTAATCTCATCCATCTGACCCAAGATGATGACGGATGGTGGAAAAACAGAGCGATGAATAATGCCATCCGAGCTGCTACGATGGAATATCTCATTTTTATCGACGGCGACTGTGTCCCTTACAGCAATTTTATTCAGGCTCATGTAGAAAATGCCGAACCGGGGATCGTACTGTGCGGTAAACGGTTCGAACTGGGTCCAAAGTTTACCGAACGGGTCAAACGCCACGAACTCACGATACGCGATATCGAGAAAAAATTCTTTTGGTACCTGCCGGCGATGATTGCCGACGATGCGCGCCATCCCGAAGACGGCCTGCTGTTCAAATCCCATTCGTTAATCAGCCGTATGATTCATAAACGTCATGTCCGTCACATACTCGGATGCAACTTCTCTTGCTATAAAGAAGATTTTTTAAAAATCAACGGCTTTGATGAAACCTACCGCCTTCCTGCCGAGGGAGAGGATGTTGATCCGAGCTGGCGATTTCGCGGTATGGGGATCGAGCTTAAATCATGCCGAAATAATGCCAATATCCTTCACCTCTATCATCCAAAACGATTCAGTGCGATCGAGGGAGACATAAATAAAGCCATTATGAACAAACATATCGAGGAACAAGCATTTTATTGCAAAAACGGTATCGTTAAAACGTCTCATTCCTAATGCATACACCCCTAATACGATCAAAAGCTTGGGTGAAGTTTTTCATTATCACTCTTTTAGTTTTATTGGGAAGCGTATTCGTTTTTAATTACAGCATTGACCCTTTCGGGGATCGAAACTGGATTGTGGATAAACACTATAAACCTATTGTTCATGAGCGGAGCGAAAAATACACCTACATCTTCCATGAAAAACACTATCGCGATTATAACTGTGTGATCTTAGGAAGTTCCAGAGTGATGACCTTACAAATTAAACCTGAAGAAAAATGCTATAACTTTGGCGTTCATGTCGCCAACAATCCAGAAAAACTTTTCATCCTTGAAGAGTGGGTAAAACATGCACCCCTTAAACGTGTTTATCTGGGCAATGAACTTTACAATTTCCATACCAAAACAGACCCACTTAAGCTCAATCCGACCAAATTTACCCATGGCAGTGAAAGCAATTATCTCTCCTTTCAAACCTTTTCCATTGGAGTTAAAGCCCTTAACAATAAAATAAATCATGCACCCCAAACGCATTTCTCTCCGCATGGCACCATTATCTATTCCCCTGTTCAATCCACAGTTTTAACGCAAAGCGAACTGAAACAGCGCTCTTTAGAGACATTCAAAAGTGATTATATTGACTTCCCTTTTTCTTACGAACCAAAAGCATTGATTCCGTTACAAAAAATCAAACAACTCTGCGAAAAGCATCATATTGAGCTTACGGCTTTTATTACCCCAACCTATACAGATTTACATTCATTATTTCAACAAAATTCTCGCTTATCCGCAGCCAATGACCATTTTCGAAAGGATTTAGTCTCTGTATTTGGAACCGTTTACGATTTTGACGTTATTCATGACTACCATCAGAACCCTGCTTATTTTTATGATCCCATCCACTATCGCCCACACCTTGCAGAAAAACTATTTGAACGTTTTACTAAAGAAAATGGCTATGGAATCCTATTAAAAAGTCAATCCAATGCTCTTTAACAGCTACGAGTTTATCTTTTTCTTTTTGCCGATTACTTTATTTATTTATTTTTGGCTGAATAAGAAACGGTTGACACAAGCCTCAAAAGCATGGCTGGTCTTTGCATCTCTCTTTTTTTATTCCTGGTGGAATGTCATTTATTTGCCTCTGATTCTTGGATCAATCCTTTTTAACTTTGCCGTAGGTTCGACCATTACTAAAATGGATGGTGGAATGCCCCTTCGAAAAGGAATCTCTCAAAAATCTCTTTTAACTTTCGGTATCGTTGCCAATATTGTACTATTGGCCTATTTCAAGTATATGGATTTTTTCATCATCAATGCTAATACGCTTATGGGTACTCAATGGGACTTGATGCATATCGTATTGCCTTTGGGAATCAGTTTCTTTACCTTTACGCAGATTGCTTATCTTGTCGATGCCTATCGTAATGAAGTCAAAGAGATGGATTATCTCAACTACACCCTTTTTGTCACCTTTTTCCCTCATTTGCTTGCAGGACCGATCTTGCATCATAAGGAGATGATGCCGCAGTTTGATGCCCTTCGAGCCAAAGTAATCGATTATCGCAATATTGCCAAAGGACTTTTTCTCTTCTCCATCGGTTTATTTAAAAAAGTGGTGATCGCCGATACCTTCGCCCAATGGGCCAATGCCGGATTTGAAACGACGCAAGCACTTAATCTCATTGAAGCTTGGGCTACGAGCCTCAGCTATACCTTTCAGCTTTATTTTGATTTTAGCAGTTATACGGATATGGCACTGGGTGTTGCGTTAATGTTTAATATTGCTCTTCCCATCAACTTCAACAGTCCCTATAAAGCACTTAATATTCAAGATTTTTGGAGACGATGGCATATCACGCTATCACGTTTTCTGCGTGATTATATTTATATCCCTCTCGGTGGTAACCGTAATGGGGAATTTAGAACTTATAGTAATCTCTTTACAGTCTTTCTGATCGGAGGTCTCTGGCATGGTGCCAGCTGGATGTTTGTCATTTGGGGAGCACTTCATGGATTTGCCATAGTATTGCATCGTGCATGGCAGCAGTTTGGATTTAAAATGAACACGTTCCTTGCATGGTTCATCACCTTTAATTTTATCAATATCACCTGGATCTTTTTTAGAGCAGAAAACTGGCTAAAAGCCAAAGCAGTTCTGTTTGGGATGGCAGGGTTTCAGGGAATCATACTGCCGGAAAAATATATGAAGTATTTAGGAGAGTTTACTAGCGGATATCTGCAGTTTGGAACCGTTTACGAGCATATCCACGGAAAAGCACAAACGACTCTGTATCTTCTTTTGGGATTCTTACTCGTTTTGGTCATCAAAAATTCAATGCGGCACGTACAAGAGTTCCGCCCAACTATGCTTAACCTACTCTTTGCCATTGCCATTTTTACGGTATCGATATCGATGATGTCACGCGTTTCCGAATTTTTGTATTTTAATTTTTGATCATCCAGTATTGTCGGCACTTATTCACAAAGGAATGGACGGCCTCATTGGACTCATCTTCTTGACGCTGAAGTTTTTCTAACAGTAATGGTCTCGTTTGCACCGCGTAATCAATATTCTCAAACCCATATGCCATTCCATAGCGGTTCTCCTCGACTGGCTGCCACTCTTCGATATCCACCCCTTCTTCAGGAATAATCACTGGAATACATCCACACATTACCGCATAGACACTGAACATCGTATAGGTATCATAGATAATGCACATCGAAGTTTGATTGAAAACTTTTGCCATCTCTTGGTGCGACATACCATCCAGCATGATCGAATTCGTCGTATCATGCACAAGCGGGCGATTTTTTCCCTTGCGCATCAAATAACATGTCCCTTGTCGCTCACCCAAATTAGTTACGGTATAGGTATCTTTGCGCTGAGAGACAATATGAAGCAAATTATCAGGATGAGGATTAAACTTGGGGTCATCAAACGCTTTTTCATAGAAAAAAAACAAATCATCCTTCCCGAAATCGATCTTTCCTCCGTTGTTATATCCCGGTTTATGCAATAACCATCGGACGACTTTTTTCGCTTTTAACGGGTTGCCAACCGTGATTTCAGGATACACGACGATTGCATCCTCTAAATCACTTTCTTGGATTATAGGGGTCAGCAACTTCGGATTAACACCATACCCGTATTTGAAAGTTTTACGAGCGTAACGAAAAAACAAAGCTATGGATCGAAACGGATGCTCCCAATCCAATACCGGCTTAAAAATCGGCCATAATACCGCTTCATACCCTAAACGGTTTAATCGATCACATAATTGGTGTAAAACGACGATTCCTCCGGAATCATCATCATATCCCGGAGCTACAATAACAAATTTCATCCGTTAACGCTTAGCAGAGATAAACGCTTTAATGGTCGAAATCATATATCCGATCACTTCATCTCCCATCCCCGGATACAATCCGATCCAGAAACTGTCGTTCATAATTTTGTCGGTATTGTTTAATTCCCCGATGACACGATAATCTTCATTACGGGTTAATGCATCAAACATCGGATGACGAAGCATGTTACCGGCAAAAAGATTTCGGGTTTGAATATTGGCATTTTCTAAATATTCAACCAGCTCATTTCGGCTAAATCCAACACCCTCTTTCAGCGTCATCATAAATCCAAACCAGCTCGGATCGGAATTCGGCTGTGCTTCAACCAAGCTAAGCTCTGCAACGTCTTTCAGTCCGTCATACAATTTTTTATAGTTTTCTTTTCGCTTTTCGACGAAAGAAGGGAATTTTTGAAGCTGCGCGCATCCAACCGCTGCCTGCATATCAGAGACTTTCAGATTAAACCCAAAATGGCTATAAACATATTTATGATCGTACCCTTTGGGTAAAGAACCAAAACATTGCGAGAAACGGGTTCCGCAGGTATTGTCCACACCGCTTTCGCACCAGCAGTCACGCCCCCAGTCGCGCATACTGAGCATGATTTTTTTGAGCAACGGGTTATCCGTATAGGTCGCTCCTCCCTCTCCCATCGTCATGTGATGAGGAGGATAGAAGCTGGATGTCCCGATATCACCCCATGTTCCCGTCGGTTTGCCTTTATAGGTGCTGCCTAACGCATCACAGTTGTCTTCGATCAGCCATAGATTGTGTTTGTCGCAAAACGCTTTAACGCTGGAGAGATCAAACGGATTTCCAAGAGTATGGGCAATCATTACCGCTTTGGTTTTTGGGCTGAGGGCCGCTTCGAGTTGGGTCACATCGATATTAAAATGGCTCAGTTCCATATCGACGAATACCGGAACGGCACCGTATTGGACGATCGGGGCAACGGTCGTCGGAAAACCTGCGGCGACCGTGATCACTTCATCGCCTCGCTTCACCTGACGATCTCCCAGTAAGGGTGATGTTAAGGTATAAAAAGCGAGTAAATTTGCCGAACTTCCACTGTTAACCAAAAATGCCCATCGCACTCCCAGATATTTAGCCAATTCTTTTTCAAACTGTTTTGAATAATCTCCATAGGTAAGCCAAAAATCAAGACTGCTATCGACCAAATTTATCATTTCGCTCTCATCAAACACCCGTCCAGCATAATTGACACGGCTTTGTCCGGCTACGAACTCTTTGTTTTGCATCGGCTTATGAACCAATTCATAGTACTCTTTTGTTTTTGCCAGAATCTCTTGTTTTAGCACTTCTTGTTGCGTCATTTTTTCTCCTCAGGTTGTTTCCAAAACGTATTGCAAAGTTTCAAATAGGGATCAGCTTCGATCCGTTCACTATTAATATGCTCTAAAATAGAGCGATAATACTCTCTCATCTTTTGGATCGCTTCTCTGTGCGGTGTGAGTTTTATGGATGGATAATCATTGATTAAACGGCTATTATCCGATGTGTATTCATTATTTAACCCCTCATTGATCACTTTAATTTCTGACGTAAAATCGCTTGTATCATTTATGAGATGAGCCAATGAAAGCAAATCGATTTTTTGTCCGGTTGTAAAGTTGTACACCTTGTGCTTGGTTTCATTATGGATGAAATACTCCACACCCCTCACCAAATCATCCACATACAGATAATCGAAAAAAACGTTTTTATTAATCGTAATAGGGAGATGCAATAGATTTTTTACAATGGCATTAGAGATAAATTTGAATTCATAATTTTCAAACTCTCCATAACAGCCAAACAAGCGCAGATTGATATTATTGTGACTTTGCTCTATCCACTTGGAACACACCGATTTATAAAATCCGTACTCATCCAACGGCATTGCGATGTCTGCATCTTCTTCTTTTACATTCACGACCGGCTTGTGCTTACTGTATTCCGCACCGCTTCCGAAATGGATGATTTTCGCTACTTTGTCCGAATGTTTCACGACGTTAAAAAACATCCGCAAGTTTTGATGAACGATATTCTCATTTCCGCTGTCGCGTCCACCTCCACGATTGGCACAGTTAAGAATTACATCGGGGGCATGCATCTGCATATAGGTATCAACTGCTTTTTCATCAGTAATATCAAGACTCTTACTATCGGGAGTTAAAAGAGTATAAAATTCATTTTTTCCCAGATATTGCCGTAAATGTTTCCCGATAAAACCATTTGCTCCGATGATGAGAATTTTCACAAAAGCTCCAATATTTTTTTAGATATTTTTTCTGTTGTAAATCCAAATTTTTCACGAATGTATGATTGACTACCTACGTAATGTGAATATTCATCCGGCAAGGCAAAGCGTTTGAAAATCGGGTTGTATGAAGATTCGGCAATATATTCAGCAACTGTACTCCCTAACCCACCGATCAAAGAGTGTTCTTCAATGGTAAAAATTGCCTTTCTCGTCCTGATGATCTCTTCTATGGCATCAGAATCAAACGGTTTAATGGTATGCACACTGATCACATCGCAACTATAACCTTTAGCCTGTAAATTCTGTTCAACATCCAAGGCAATATCAGAAGCATTTCCTGTAAATAAAATGCTAATTGGATTATTACCACCTTTAATTATATTTGTTTTTCCCCATGCCAACGATTTTGTTGTATCACTTATGACAGGTTCACCACGTTTAGCTAAACGAAAATATATTGGTCCTTGATGATCCACTGTCGCTCTAGTGATACATTCAACTTCATAAGGATCAGAAGGTGAAAAAACAGACATATTTGGCAACGATCGCATAATGGAAATATCTTCAATTGCATGATGAGTGGCACCTGCAGGGCCATAAGTGATTCCAGCACCGACTCCTACCAAACGAATATTTGTATTCATATATGCCCCATCCACACGAATCTGTTCAAATGGACGCATAGTAACAAAAGGGATAATGCTATACACATAAACAATTTTTCCACTTAACGCAAGACCAGCAGCGATGCTTACTGCATTCGCTTCAGCAATGCCTACATTCAAAAAACGATCAGGAAATTTTTCTTCAAATTCTTCAAGAACCGAAAAACCTAAATCTGGAGTTATAACAAAAATACGTTCATCATGCTCCGCTAACTGCACTAAAGTTTTAACAAATGTATTTCTCATCGAAGTTCGTCCAACGCTTGTGTCAATTGTTCAGGGTTTGGAGATTTATAATGCCATATGAATTCATTTTCCATATAACTGACTCCTTTCCCCTTAACTGTATGCGCAATAATCACTTTCATCGTTTCAGAGTTATGAATAAGAGCTTTTTCTATTGCCTCAAAATCATGTCCATTGATTTCTTGAACATCCAGTCCAAACGATACAAATTTATCTTTCAATGGTTCAAGATTTACAATCTGATTAGTCTTCCCATATCCTTGCAGTTTATTATAATCAACAATTAATGTCAAATTATCGAGCTGTTTATGAGATGCGAACATCAATGCTTCCCACATTGACCCTTCGTTTAGCTCCCCATCCCCGCACATAACATAAATATGCGAATTTTTCTTATCTACTTTATTAGCTATTGCCATCCCTAAACCTAAAGCCAGTCCATGCCCTAATGAACCAGATGAGACTTCAACACCGGGAACAGCTTCCTTATCCAAATGGCCAGGAAGCTTCCCTCCATCCATATAAAATCCATCCAACAACTCTTTTGAAAAAAAACCTTTTTCTGCTAATGTCGCATATAAAGCAGCACTTCCATGCCCTTTACTTAAAATAAATTTGTCTCTTAGCGGATGTAAAGGTTCGGATGAAAAAATCTTCATCACTTTAAAGTAAAGTATAGTTAAAATATCAACCGTAGAAAGTGCTGTTCCAGAATGAGATGCATTCGAACGTGCATTCATACAAACAATAGATTTACGTATTGACTTTGCTATCTCTTGAAGAGTTTTCATAATGTCCAATCCAATCTTTTCTGTCTGGCATTTTCAATATATTCGTTTAGATTTTCAAGCGTATCAATTTGCTTTTTTTCGTAATAATTTCGATACCATAGAACCGTTTTTTCAAACGTTTTTTCACTATCCCAAATATCTTGCCATTTTAAAATCATATGGGCTTTAGAGCAATCAAGTTTTAAAAGATTTGCTTCATGCCATTGCTCTCCAACTTGATGAATTTCATATTCAATCTTATCCCAATGTTTTTTGACTTTTTTAACCACCTCTTCGACACTAATACTCCGTTCATCACTGGGACCAAAATTCCATGCTTCCGCAAATCTAATATTTTCTTCTAATAGTTTTTGTCCAATCAATAAATAACCACTTAATGGCTCAAGAACATGTTGCCATGGCCTAGTAGCGTATGGATTTCGAATATTGACCTTTTTGCCTTGCGAAACAGATTGCATAATATCTGTGATCAGTCGATCTTTTGCCCAATCACCACCACCAACAACATTACCCGCACGACATGTTGCTAAAAGTGTCGTATGCGATTTTTTATATTGCTCTAAATTAAAATAGGAATCCCGGTATGAATTTGCCAAAATGTCTGCACATCCTTTAGATGAACTATAAGGATCATACCCACCCAGCCTATCTGTTTCGCGGTATCCCCATACCCATTCTTTATTATCATATGCTTTATCACTAGTAATGTTGACGATTGACTTAACACTAAATTTACGACAAGCTTCAAAAACTTTCAATGTGCCAATAACATTAGTTTCATAAGTTTCTACGGGATTTTCATACGACACACGTACGAGAGGCTGGGCAGCCAGATGGAATACTATATCAGGTTTGTAAGCAGAAAATACTTTATTTAATTGTTTTGTATCTCTAATATCCCCTTCGATAGAAACTATATCCATAGACAAAAGTCCTTGATGGCTAGGTATTGTAGGGGAAGCCAACGAATAACCAATAACTTTAGCCCCCATGTGCTGTAGCCAATAAGCCAACCATGAACCTTTAAAACCACTATGGCCGGTCACTAAAACGGTTTTATTTGTATAAATACCACCAAAAAGTTTTTCCATTACCAAACTTTCCATGGAGCATTTTGAGAATCCCATAATTTTTGGAGCTCTTGTTTATCGCGAAGTGTATCCATCGGTTTCCAAAAGCCTTCATGTTTAAAAGTAAAAATTTCACCATCTCTCGCTAAATTCTGTAGCGGAAATTGTTCAAGCACAGTCCCATCACCTTCGGTAATATAATCAAAAATTTTTGGTTCACAAACAAAAAACCCTGCATTAATCCACCCTCCATCCCCTTTAGGCTTTTCAAGAAAATAGGTTACTTGATTATTTGTTTCAATATTAAGAGCACCAAAGCGTCCATCAGGTTGAGCTGATGTCATAGTTAAAGCTTTTCCATGTGATTTATGGAATTGGACAAGTTCTGCAATATTCACGTCACTAACTCCATCTCCATAAGTCAGCATAAATGGTTCATTACCTATAAAATCTTGTGCACGTTTAACCCTTCCACCGGTCATACTATCATTGCCAGTATCCAAAAGTGTTACCTTCCAAGGTTCACTAGAGTTATTCAACACTTCCATTTGACCATTTGTCATATCAACAGTTACATCACTTTGATGAAGAAAATAATTAGCAAAATACTCTTTTATATAATATCCTTTGTATCCTAGCAGCACAACAAATTCATTAAAACCATAATGGCTATATATCTTCATAATATGCCAAAGAATTGGTTTACCCCCAATCTCTACCATCGGTTTAGGCCGAATATCAGTTTCTTCACTTAATCGGGTACCAAGCCCTCCAGCTAACAATACTACTTTCATATTTTCTCCTTTTTTATCATAGGTTATAGTAAAACAACAAACGCTTCATACCTTTATAAAACTCTTTTTGGCAATAAACGTGCGGTTTTGATCCAATTTTTAAAAAGTAGTTCATCGCTTTTCTTTTGTCATACAATGCAAATTTAGAAAACCAGCGTAGATAAATATAGGGCTCAGCCTTCTCAAAACTCGGATGGTCTTCCCATTGGGAAATGACTTGCTCTTCCCAGCCTAACATTTTATATTCATCGTTACTCGTATTATTGCCGTGTACTCTGTAATACGCCAAATGCTCGTCCAAATAACAGGCAGGAAACCGGCTTAAAATTTTCAGCCACAACTGATAATCTTCTAGCGGTATCGATTCATCATAATATCCCACTTCTTGATAGACCTTCAATGGCACCATCACACCGCCATCAGCAATATTGGTTTTCCCCATCAAGAAGAGTTCAAAAATATCACCCTCTTTTTGAGTCGGCTGATTATAATCCGAAATAATTTCACTGTGTTCATTGACAAAAAAGACCGGCGTATGACACAGTCCAGCCTCTGGATATTGTTGAAAATAGGTCAGCTGCTTTTCAATTTTATCCAATGCCCAATAATCGTCCGAGTCCAGAATACAGACATACTCTCCGGTTACCAGATTCTTTAGCGCATAATTGAGTGTCGGTACCAACCCATGATTCGTCCGTAACTCTAAATAAAATCCATATTGCCCTTGTAAGTCGGTTAAAACTTCTGGAGAACCATCCGTGGAGCCATCATCAATGATAATAATTTCAATATTTTCATACGTTTGATGAACTGCACTTTCCACTGCCTCACGTACAAAGCTTGCATGGTTGTAACACGACATCACAATGCTGACTTTAGGCGTAGGATGCATCACGCTTGTCCACCCAAATGCTGATTTAACCCGTTATGACAAAAGGGCTCATCTCCCTTGCTATTCATTAACGCAACGGTTTTTCCTGCTGTTTCACCATCGAAATTTTTAGGGTGATACAGATGTACCATATTAGCCGCATTACGGCACGATTTCATAGTAATCCCGATCAATCGCATACGGCGTTCGATGTCACTGTCTTCACCCGTAGTCGGCATCGTAAAATCTTCATCAAATCCGTTGATTCGGATCATATCACTTTTATAACACGAAAAATGACACCCTACAATGTGGCTTTCTTTTCGGGAGAGGGCATGAACAAGATGGAATATCGGATGAGAGGACCCCAGATATATCCCCTCTTCATAATGCTTTACCTGATCTTTTTTTAACGCGAAAAAATTACGGATATAGTGGTTTTCATAGTTTTTAAGGCTTATGCTCCGATTTCTGAGCATGGCACTGAAACGCTCTCCCGGTTCAGAACGCCTGCCGCATAAAACCGTATTGGGCATTTTCAACTTCAGATGCTCTGCCACAAATTCAGGATAAGGGACACAATCCCCATCAATAAAGATGAGATAATCCGACCGCGCTGCTGCAATCGCGCGATTCAAGGCTCTATTTTTACGCCATCCATTATCATCTTGCGTCAAATGAAGAATAGTAGGGCACTGTTCCTGCCACGATTCAACAAACGTTTTCATCGAGGGTGCATTTCCGTCTTCGGAAACAATAATTTCAGCAGGCAAAATACTTTGGTGAAGAAGAGCGTCTAAAATCAATCCTAACGCTTCGGTATCTTTATAAACCGAAATAATAACCGCACATGAGGAATCGGGCATTGATACTCCTGTTTTTCTAGGAATATTTTACCCAATAGAAACTGATAATTACGCCCTGCATCGTCCAATTCGTGTTTCTAAATCTTGTAATATCGTTACCCAATCATACTCTTCGACAACTCTCTTGCTTCCTCTTTCACCCATCTGTTCACACAGTATATCATCTCTCATCAAACGATGTAAGGCATCTCTTAACGCTTCTGCATTATGGACAATCAATCCACATGCCTCGTTATCCGTAATTTCCAAAGCACTAGCGACCGGCGTTGTCACGATCACATTGGCATACGCCATCGCTTCGATCATAACCAGTCCAAAACTCTCTTTATGCGATGTCGAACACAAAATTTTACTTCGTGAATACCAGTCGAAGAGCTCTCTACGATCTTCAATAGAGCCAATAAATTGAACACTATCAGCAAACGCAGGATAGTTCATCCTAAAAAGTGCGATTGTTTCATTAAATCGTTCTTCTATCGGACCAATAAAGACAATTTGCCAATCCTTCAATTCAAGCTGCGGTATCGTTTCCAATAACAACTCATGATTTTTTTCAACCGCTCCTATTCTACCGACACAGAGAATCAAATTTTCTTTTTCAGTAAAACACTTTGGCATGGAAAGTGCATGCATCCGCTGAAGATTTACCCCATTTGGTAAATAAAAAAACTTATCTTTTATCTGAGGATAATACTGATGCAATAGATCTAATGCTTTTTTATTCTCGATACTGGAAATATCCATCTTCCTAGACAACTTTGCAAAAAACCAATACCGTAACCAATACTTAAATTTTTTCGGAGGGAATAGCCCATGATTTTGTTCGATAGAATCCAATCCCATATCCGATTTAAGATACAGTACCCCTTGCGGATTACGCCATTTATACATCAGTCCATAAAGATACGATTTTTCCCGATGATGAAAAAGATGCAAAACATCAATACTTTTTGCTTCACGCCATAAAAAATATAAAATCGATAGAGAATAGCGTTCCAGACGGATTTTAGGAACTTCGATAAGATTAAGCCCCTTTGTTTCCGTTTCTAAATAATGAAATGGTATCCCCTGAGCATGCGTCACGATCGCCACATCGTAACCGAATACATCATGCATCATCCATGGGATCTGCCCGACATCTTTAATCAAATGTACATTATTGGCTTTATCAAAAATCGTTACAAATCGTCGCACTGAGCCCACTTCAAACTTACTGTAATTGTATAAAGCGTATAATAGCATCTCTATACCTCGAAATGAAAGTTGGCTTTTTGAACGTTAGTACTCTCCCCTTAACTTCCTTATCGTCTGTGAATACAACTAAACTAATCCATGTTCTCCTTATTGCTTATGGGTTTTTACTTCCCATCTCTAACGGCGCATCCTCCAAAATTTTAGTTGGAATAACCATTCTTGGCTTATTCTCTGGAGAATTTTTACCAAGACTTCTTTCAACTCTTCGACAAAAACTCATCCTCTCCTTTTTGCTTTTATACGCGCTCAATGCCATCTGGATGATCGGCAGCAGTAACTTGGAAATGCCCCTTTTCCGTTTAAATGATTACAAATATATTTTCGGGATCATTATTTTAGGGATGTTTTTAAATCAAAAAACCTTATTTCCCGTCATAACCGCTTTTCTGAGCGGTATGTTTGTGAGTGAACTCTGTTCCTATGCCATGGCCGTTGACATCACCGTTCCATTTCTCCATTTCACCGAGGGGATGGGCAATGTCCCTTTTATGGAAACCTACAGCGACTACTCGACCATTTTATCCATCGCGTTAGCAATCATCCTGTACCAACTCATCACCCATACCGGTTCACTCACCATGTTTCAAAAAGGGGTTTACGCTTTTTTCTTCATCAGTGCCTCGTTTAATATTGCAATACTAGCCGGTAGATCCGGTTATATCATGTATGCACTATCGATTTTAACGGTCCTTATTTTCATTTATCGAAAGAAATTGCTCAAAACATTTCTCATAGCAAGCGTCTTAATCATTGGCGGCTATACTCTTGCTTACAATTTAAGTCCCTTATTTCAAAACAGAGTCAACGTATTCGTTGAAGATATCGAGCACTTAAAAGCAAAAAACTTTGCTACCGGAGTCGGTGCGCGCGCCGGTTTTTATTATTACAGTTTAGATGTGATCAAAGCCAATCCATTATTTGGCGCAGGTGCAGGTGATCATATCAATGAGTTTAAACGCGTTGTTCTCAAAAATGAATCCAATCCGGCCAATATACATGAACTCTTTTTCAATGTCCGCAATGGAGTCAATGCCTCTCTTCACAGTGAAATACTGGATGATCTGACCCAATTTGGACTTGTAGGATTCATGATTTTCTTAAGTATCTTTTACTTTTTATTACATCCGGGACACACGGATCCATTCAGACTATTTTTAGCTACACTTACCGTCGTCATTTTTTTCGCAAGTTCTTTGGGAGGAAATCTTTTTAATAGCGATTTTATCGGGAGATTTTTTCTCTTCTTTTCGGCACTAAGTCTTATTACCTATGAAGAGCGTCAAACATTCAAAGGATCACAAATTTCGTAGAACAGTTGCCGTTTCGGCAAACTGCTTCTGACTTTCAAAATACTCAAGCGCTTTTTCTTTGCCGGCGTTTGCATACGTCGCTCGCTTATTTCCATCAGAATATAACACACCTAATTTTTCACTGAGATCCTCACTGTCAAATGTATTAAACAATACTCCATTAACCCCATCATCGATGATCTCAAGCGGTCCGCCGCTACGCGATGCCGCAACACAAACCCCGCACATCATCGCTTCGATCAATACCAGTCCAAACGTCTCTTTTTCCGTTGCGAGCACCATCACATCGCACAACTGCATCATCGTTTGCGCTTCTTTGGTAAAGCCGGTAAAAACAATCCGATCGCGCAGTCCCCGCATAATGATATCTTTTTGCAATACTTCTAGATATTCCTCATTCATAGGATGTCCGACGATCAACGCTTTTGCATCGATTCCCTGCTTGATCAGTTTTTCAACCGCATCGATTACGACCCATTGCCCCTTCGACGGTTCGATCCTTCCGACAATCCCGACGGTAAACGAGTCACCTAATCCAAGTGCGTCACGTTTGTTTTTTCTCTCTTCTGGCGTAATGAGGGTCGGTTGCTCGGCACCAATGTAGAGAACTTCCACTTTTGGACGAATTTCTTTGGGAACAAATTTTTCGATCTGCTCTTTTACCTGTTTGGTTACCGCCAGCATTAAGTCCACATTTCGATACAAAAAGCGGTGATAAAAATCGTTTTTAAAACGGGTCATCGTCATATGGCGTGACTGAACGAGCATAGGTTTACGTCGGGATAACCGTTTAGCCATGACCGCCAATGGAAGATCCTTTGTCCAATGAACATGGAGGACATCAATCGCCTCTTCATCCAAGATCTTCGCCAGTTTTGAGGCATTGAGCCAAGATAACAGAACGTTACGCCGCTTCAAGGTCCGAAACGAATAAGTGCTGTTGTCATAATAAGAGCATAATTTTCCGCTTTCATTGATCACACTGATACAATTGCCGTCCAAATAGCGCGACAATCGCATCATGTAAAGCTCTAGCCCTCCCAAATCGGGGGAGAGGCATAGTTCACAGATCTTTTTAGCCATGTTCTCGCTCCCTATTCATCTCATACAGTTTGATGTATTTGTAAAAATTCGTCGCCATATGAGAAAATGCAATGATGAGTCCCGCATATCCGTCTAAGAAGCCCCGCTTTAGGATATAAGTTCTAAAAAAAGAGTAGAGACCGTTAAAAAAAGCTTTGAGAGGAGATGAAGATTTTTTACCGACATTATCTTCCGCAAATAGAGTCGAATAACGATCCAGTTTCACGATAAAATCCGAGATGCTCATGTAACTGTAGTGTTTTATATTCCCAGCGATAGGCTCTTTTTTCATCCCTTCATCGATGATGTTCTCATGAACAGCATTATCATTAAAACGGGTGACACTTTTGTTGTAAAGGCGGCGTATTTGTTGGTTGTTCCAGCCGCAATGGCGGATCTGGATATCTTTATAGTATGCAAGAAAATTAACGATGTAAATCGTCTGCGGATCAAGTGTACGAGTTTGAAGGGTGTGAAGCAATATTTCATCCACTACCTCATCGCTGTCAATGATCAAAATCCAATCGTATCGCGCCAAATCAGCCGCACGGTTTTTGGTCGTACCAAACCCGTCAAAATACCCCTCAATCAAACGAACATTGGAATAAGTTTTTGCAATTTCTTGCGTTCCATCGGAAGATCCATTATCATACACGATAACATCATCGAAATTGCTCAGACTATCTAACGATTTTTGAATCGTGCGGGCCCCATTTTTAACGATCATAACCGCCGATACGTTCATTTAGACCCTTTAACCAGTTTAATAATCGTTTTACCCCAGTAGCCTAATTGTTTAAGCGATTTAAACAACTCATCCGGGGTTTTAAGTCCATCACCTTTGATACGGTAGATAAGTCCGTCAATCCCACCCCATGAAGGATTCAATGCGTTACCGATTCTAAAGACATACGCATAATGTTCACGTGCCAAAGCCACCGCTTCCTCATTGTATTTTCCATATGGAAGCACAAAAGATTCGACGCGATAGCCAAGTTTTTCTTCTAAAACGACTTTTGAACCGAAAATCTCTTTTTCCAAATCGATTCCCTCATCGGTCAGATTGACATGATTCGTCGAATGGGAGGCAATCTCAACATAACCACTTTGAATCATCTCTTTGAGCTCTTTATAGGTACAAAAAGGGGCATAAGTTTTATAATTATCCCCTTCATAGATTTCACAATGCGTTAGTGAAAGTCGTTTCTCGCTCGTCACATCGGTATCGTCGAGGATAAAAGCAGAAGGAACGGCTAAAAGGGCCTTGAGATTGTATTTTTTGAGCAGAGGGAACACATAATGGTAAAAATCGTAATAACCATCATCGAACGTTAAGCAGATCGGATTTGAAATCCCCTCATCCCCCGGAAACACAGTGGTAAAATGTTCGCTGATGTATTTCAGATGCGTATCCATCATCGACTCACTATTAGAGAGCGGTAAATCGTCACTGTTGATATGATGATACATCACGACGCTGAACATTCACATCCTTGGGTTTCAGGAATAATAAAGTATCATACCACACCCTCACTTATTCAAAGGCCAGTATGAAGTTTCGACTCACTTATCCCCCACGCTATGAGCACTTGAAACAAACATTCGAAACAATACCTACACGGTTTTATTCCGAAAACACTTCCATTCATAAAGCCCGAAATGAGATCAAAATTATCGATTTAATGGGGATCAAAACCGTGGTCAAATCGTTTAAGATCCCTCATCTCTTTAATCGTATCATCTACACCTTTTTTCGTCACAGCAAAGCCTATAAATCGTATCACAATGCACTACGAATCCGTGAGCTAGAAATTTCCACTCCCGAACCGATCGCTCTGATCGAGTTTTTCCGATCAGGACTACTACATGAAAGCTATTTTATCTGCGAACATTTTGATTATGACTTTACGATCCGCACTCCACTGCTCGAACCGCTGGAGGATCGAGAGACTATTTTTAAAGCATTTGCTGCGTACACCTATGAGCTTCATCAAAAAGGGGTCTGGCATCTGGATTATTCCCCCGGAAACATCTTGATCAAACGTCATGAGGGGAAGTATCAATTTTCCATCGTCGATATCAACCGGATGGTATTTCGCCCTATCTCACCGATCGAAGGGTGTGAAAACTTTAACAAACTGTGGGCAAGTGATCAGGATTTGGAAGTCATGGGAAGCGAGTATGCACGCCTCAGCGGTTTGGATAAAACACTCGCCGTTAATGAGATGAAACGTCATAATGATGCCAATAAACGGACAAAAAATTTTAAAAAACAGCTCAAACGATGGCTGAAAGGCGACTTTTCAAAGTGGTCTTGACCGTTTCAAACATCTTGTTACGTCCCTGTTGATCAAGCGGGATCATAAAATGACTCTGCTTCTCTCCAATACTTTTCCACCGCGCCGAAGAAGCAAACAGCGTGTCGGCAAAGAAGGTGAACGTCTCACATCCCACCATATTCGCCAAGTGATATGTTCCTGTCGAAGTGCTGACGAAAAGCTCCATGCCGCTTAAAACCTTCGCGAAATCGACCACACTTCCCTGCGAACGATAACAAATAACTCTGCTCTCGCCTAAAAACGATTTTGCTTCATTATATAATCTTTCTTCATCCGGTCCGAACGTCATCATCACATCTATAGAAGGATTTTCTTCAGCAAGACGTACCAATTCGATGTATTCTGACAATGTCCAATTCGCATCCGACGAACCGCCAAATCCCGGATGAAACGCAACTACCCTCTTCGTAATTCCCTGCTCGCTGCAAAATGTTCTATACGCTTCTTTCTGCCTTTCAAAGTGTACTAATGGCTTGGGAAAATCCAACGCTATTTCCGGAAAAAGTACTCTCGCCAATTGAAGATTGTATTCGAACTCGGCCATCTCCACACGGCTTCGTCGCTGTTTGATCCGATGGGTATAAAAAATCTGTGCGATCTTCGTCGCCGGAGCAATACGGATCGGTATACGGGCAATCCACTGCGCCAATGCGACACGGGTATTGGAAAAAAGAGTTATCGATGCGTCAATCTCAGCTCTTTTAATCTTATACGCCAATTCGAGGATATCCGGTTTATCATCGACGATCACCTCATCAATAAATGGACATGCTTCCGCAAGGCTCCGATTCAGCGGTGCTACCAGTGCAATAAGACGGTTTGATGGATTATGGTGTTTAAGTACATACAGCGTCGGCAACGCTGTGATAAAATCACCCAATTTATCGTTTCGTACTACCATTATATTCATGATTGCCCCCGCTTTAATCCCCTTATTTTACCCAATATCGCTATAATATCCCCCATGAAAGCACCGTTTGCCTGGGACCATTATTCCGATCAGCCTGCCATTATCCGTGACAAAAAACTCAAACGTGCTATGCGACGAAGCGCACTTCCATCGTTGATCAAAACGTTTTTGATCTCTTTGCTTCTATTGCCAATAGCACTCCTTACCATTCCTTTTCGACAACGTACTACACTATCGGGAGCAGAGTTTTTTGGTATGGGGATCAACTTGGATAAAGAGCCCGCCATCACGCCTCAACTTATTGAAGAGCTGGGAATCAAAAAACTTCTGATTCGTATTCCACTCTGGGAGGTCGAACGTCTGGATGAGTATGTCGCTTTTATCCGTTCCTTTCAAGACAAAGAAATCACCGTTGCACTCCTGCAAGATCGTGAACATATTACGGATCTACAGCTATGCCAAGATCATTTTAAAACGATTTTCAAGGCTCTTGAAGGTGTATGTGATACCTATGTGGTCGGCAGTACGATCAATCGTGCCAAATGGGGGTTTTTCAGCGTCAACGAATACCTTGATTTTTATGCAGTCGCCTATGAGATCAAAAAGAACCAGTTTCCCCACCTTAAGCTGATCGGTTCTCAAGTCATCGACTTCGAATACCATTACACGGCTCATACCCTTTTCAATCTCAGAAATATCCGCTTTGACGCTCTTGGAAGCCTTCTATACGTCGATCGGCGCGGCGCACCTGAAAATACCCAGATGGGATTTGATCTGATGGGTAAAATCAACCTTCTTTACTCATTATTGCTCCTCAGTCCTAAAACCTCGAATCGTCTGATCATTACCGAAACCAACTGGCCGATCTCCGGAACTTCCCCCTATGCACCGACAAGTGAATATGAGTGTGTCAGCGAAGAAGCGTATAGTGCTTACATGGTTCGTTATCACCTTCTCGCGTTCGCCACCCAAAAAGTCCAAACCATCTTTTGGCATCAACTCATCGCACCGGGATATGGACTTATCGATAATCGTGAGAGGATCCGTAAACGCGGTGCCTATGAGGCCTATAAAATCATGGTTTCCCACCTAAGTGATAGCGCCTTCAAATCGTTTCACTCTGCAGCAGGAGATTATGAACTGATATGTGATACTCCAAGAGGGGAACTCAAGATCCAATGGAGCATCGACTCTCTCCCAACCTATACCTATAAGGCACAAGAATGAATATTCTTATCATCCTCCCCAACTGGCTTGGCGACGCACTCATGGCCACCCCCACGATCGAAGCGATTTGCCAGTCGCATCCCGATGCTTCTTTGACGTTTGTGGGCTCCTATGTTAGCATCGAAGCGCTCAAACACCATCCGCAATGTACACGCGCGTATGTCGATGAGACGAAAAAAGGGGGAAGCCGATTCTTAAATACGTATCGTTTTGCCAAAATGCTGGGAAGCCATGATCTGGCCATCACCTTCCGAAATCAGCTCCATTCATCCCTTCTTCTGTTTTGGTCCGGAACTCCGATTCGTGCAGGGCGGCGCAGCTGGCATTCTAAACTCTTATTGACGCATGCAACAAAACCAAACCATCCGAGCCATCTGGTAGAACAGTATCGGGATATTGCCCAACCGGTTATGACACACCCTTTAGCACTTGGGGCATTATCGCTACATATTCCTCCCCACATCTACCATCGTCCGACACTGGGGATTAATCCGGGTGCCACGTATGGGAGTGCCAAACGATGGTACCCTGAAAAATTTGCTGAAGTGGCCAAAGCTCTTAGCGATCATTATGAGATCATCCTCTTCGGCGGCCCCAATGAGGTCGAAATGGCCAACGACATCGAAGAGCGACTCGAAGGGGTGAACCTCATCAATATGGCGGGTAAAACATCGGTGCAGGAGTTGTGTGCGTATATCGGGGGATTGGATCTGTTTATTACCAACGACAGCGGCCCGATGCACGTCGCCGCTGCCTATCAAGTCCCGACGGTCGCGATTTTCGGTCCGACGCGGCATTTAGAGACATCTCAATGGATGAACGCAAAAAGCAAGATTGTCCGGCACGCTATGGAGTGTGCGCCGTGTATGAAACGCGAATGCCCGCTCGGGCATCACGAATGTATGAAAAGCATTACTGCAGGTGAGGTGATAGAAGCAGCTAAAAATCTAATCTAAGACCGAAGTACCACGCTTCGTTATACGTTACATTACGGTTTTTCAGATCGGTATCGATCGTACGATATCCCACTTCGACCCGGGCACTCTCGATCGGTTCAACATCGAAATGAATACGAGTCTCCATGTACCCATCTCCGTCTTTAAAACTAAGAGCCGATGGAGCATAATACAAAGCGCCACCGATATAAAACGGGATAGAGCTATTCAACGGCAATTTGAGCTCCGCTTCCATCCCGAGAGGAATCGCCGCATACCCTCTTCCATCGATATCCGTTGTTTCGGCTTTAATCCCTAACCCAAATTTCAATCCTCTGACTCCGCTGACAGGACGCATCACCAAAAAGGATGCTTCCATCAAAGGATCAGGATCGGTAATGGTTTCAGAGTTGTTATTATCTCCATTCAAAAAACGGACACCTAGATACGTCCCTTCCATCGCTCCCATTCGTCCCATATCCAAACGAATTTGCCCTTCCACTTCCCGATCGTTCACATTCGCTTCGACTTGATGTGCCGCAAACGCACTGCAGCTGAGTAAAGAGGCTAAAATGAGATTCTTCAACATGTCGTCCCTTTGGTATTATTGATCCGTTCAATCGTTGCCGTTGTGCTTTTCCCATCGACGAACTGAACTAACCGCAACTCTTTAGCAAATTCCGCTCCAACAACGGTTTTACCTTCGTAATCACCCCCTTTGACCAAAATGTCCGGACGGATACTTTTGATCAAATCATGCGGCGTCTCATCGCTAAAGATAACCACATAATCGACCGATTCGAGCGCCGCTAAAATGTAGGCACGATCAGTTTCCGAATTAACCGGTCGCGTAGGCCCTTTAAGGGCACGAACCGAACTGTCCGAATTGAGCCCCAAAATCAAAACATCCCCATAGCTCTTCGCCTCCTGAAGATATTTGACGTGGCCGACATGGAGGATATCAAAACATCCGTTGGTAAAGACGACTCTTTTGCCTTCATGCTTGAGCCGTTCTGCGATAGCAACGATTTCACTTTGGGTTTTGATGTGCTGATCTGAATCACTCTGGTGCAGACTCGATTCGTACGTGTCGATCTCATCGAGCGTGACCGTCGCCGAACCGATCTTTCCGACCACGACCGCTGCGGCATGGTTGGCAAACGGCGCCGCTTCATCGATTGGTAAGCCGCTGCTCAGAGCAAACGAGAGGGAGGCGATAACGGTATCCCCCGCACCGGTCACATCAAAGACCTCTTTCGCCACGGTCGGAAAACGGCGCATGGTTTGATCATGAATGGCGATCCCATCTTCGGAGAGGGTAATCATCGAGCATTCCAGATCACATGTCTCTTTGAGTGCCAAAAGTGCCTGTCGTAAAGAAGCATCGTCTTTAATGGTGATCCCCGTCGCTTCGGATGCCTCTTTTTTGTTCGGCGTCAGTAAATAAGCCCCGCGGTATTTCGAATAATCTTTCCCTTTCGGATCGACCAATACTTTTTTTCCGGCACGTTTCGCGAGAGAAATGACCCCTTGGGCCACACCCTCGGTAATCACCCCTTTGCCGTAATCGGAGATGATCACGATATCGCAAGAGGCTATTGCTGATTCAATATAGGCAACCAGCGAGCTTTCACTGGCTGTACTGATCGGATCTTTGGACTCGCGGTCATACCTCAAAATTTGCTGATTCGACGCGATAATGCGGCTTTTTTTCGATGTCTTTCGCTGTGACTGAATGATCAATCCATGATGCTGAACTCCGATTTTTTCAAGCATTATCCGAAGCTCTTCCCCATTTTCATCATCCCCTATTACTCCGGCTACTTTCACATTCGCACCCAAAGTCACAAGATTATTGATAACGTTTCCTGCTCCCCCGAGTACTGTTGTCTCACGGGCAATATCGACCACCTGTACTGGCGCTTCAGGAGAGATCCGTTCACATCCTCCCCAGAGATAATGATCGATCATCAAATCTCCGATGACCAAAATAGTTGGATGCGAATCGTGCAGACGCTTCATGAAAGCTCCTCATTGAAAAGACGTGTAATTTCCGGAACATACGCCTTTATCCCCTCTTCAAATTCAAAACGGGGAGCATACCCTAATATCTCTCTGGCACTTTCGATATCGGCTTCGGTATGGAATTGATACCGCCCGATATACGGATTGGGGATATACTCACATGGATAGGTCGTCCCCAGTTCATGCTGCAAAATATCCACCATCGATTGAAACGACCGTGCTTTTCCCGTACCGACGTTAAATACACCCGATTCTTTTGGATTCATGGCAAGAATGTTAGCCTGAATGATGTCTTCGATGTAAATAAAGTCGCGGACAATTTTATCGGAGCCTTCAAATAATTTCGGATTTTTTCCGCTGAGAAGCTGATGACCGAACTGAACCACCATGGATGATGTTTTGGCTTTGAAAAACTCTCTCGGCCCATAAACATTAAAATAGCGTAACCCCACGATCGAGATATTGGGATGTTTTTGGGCGTACTGTCGTCCCAAATGATCCATCATCAATTTGGAAAAGCCGTACACATTTTGCGGCGCTTCGCGTCCTACCCTTTGCGGTGATGGAGCATCCCCATAGGTGGCTCCCGAAGAAGCGTAGATCATGTTGGCACCATGCTTAACCGCAATGTCGAGCAAATCTTTGAAGGCATTGACATTGGTTTGAATCATCAAATCCTGTTCCAATGCCGTCGTATCGGAAATCGCTGCTTCATGGAAGATGTAGTCAAATTGGTAGTTCGCTTCCAATGCTGCGAGCAATACTTTGTCATTAATATCGCCGCTGATCACCTCGCCCCTGAAGCCGAGCAAGTTTTTAAAATGACCGAAACTTTTTAGGTTTCCATTAGATAGGGTAAGGTTGGAACGAAACAGATCAAGGACGACGATATGGGCATTCGGATAATGCTCTTGAAAATAAAAGGCGAGGTTCGAACCGATAAACCCAGCACCTCCGGTAATCAAAATCGTTTTATTATTATAATCGGTCGATGTGTATCGCATGCATCATCCTACTCATGTCTTAAGTTACCTTATTGTAACCTAGCTTCGATTAAAGAAGAGACTATTAGAGTCATTTAAGATTGCTAAGACTATAATGATGCCTATATTTTTTAATGGAGAAAACAAATGAAAAAAATTGCTCTTGCAATGTTGTTCGCTGGTGTATCTTTGATGGCTGCTGATGGAAAAGCACTTTCTGCTAAATGTGTGGCTTGCCACGGTGCTTCTTTCGAAAAAGCGGCTCTTGGTAAATCAGCGATCGTTAAAGGTCAAAAAGCGGCTCAAATTGAAGCTTCTTTGAAAGCATATAAAGCTGGTACACAAAATAAAGCAGGTATGGGTGCATTGATGAAAGGTCAAGTTGCTGCTATGTCTGACGCAGATATCAAAGCGGTTGCTGCTTACGCTGCAGGTCTTTAATCACCTCTTTCTCATCGCTTAGGCGATGAGACTTTCCTCTTTCTCCCTTTATTCTGGTCGATATTCTTTTTTCCGTTGTTCTTCCCGTTTTCTCTGTTGCTCTGCCGCATCATTGAGCTCTTTTTCATCATCATAATGAACATGGTTCATCATCTTTTCCGAATCATCGAACTGACCGTTTTTGATTCCCCACAGAAAAGCCGTCAACGCGATCGAACCTAAAAACAATGAACCTCCCAGCATCATGGCCACTACCCATCCATCCATAACCTACTCCTCTTTTATTTATACATCCATCGGCTTCGCATCGAATTACCCACTACCAACAAGGAACTAAATGACATCGAAATCGCCGCGATCAAAGGAATAATATACCCTGCTATGGCCAATGGTACCGTAATGGCATTATAAACGAGCGATATCCCTAAGTTTTGCTTGATAAGGCTATACGTACGGTGACTGATAGCATACGCTTCGGCAAGCGACATCAAAGAGTCGTTCAAAAGGACGACATCCGATACTTCGATCGCGATATCGCTTCCGCTCCCCATAGCGATACCGATATCGGCACCCGCCAACGCCAGTAAATCATTGACGCCGTCTCCCGCCATAATGACGATATGCCCTTCTTGACGAGCACTCTGAATAAATGATGCTTTTCCTTGTGGTGTAAGATGCGAATGTACTTCACTTAATCCTACCTGATGGGCTATGGCAGCAGCAGAGGCTTCGTGATCACCGGTCAGCATAACCAAATGTAAACCTCTATTGCTTAACGCATGAAGTGCTTCCTTAGCTCCCTCTTTAGGCTGATCACGTAATTCAAACTGTGCTACAAGCTCCTGATCAACCGCATAATAAAAAAGACTGGCATTGCTTTGACTCTCAATCGTGATGCCGAGTTCATTCATAAGAAGGGCATTCCCTCCGGCAATCATGGTCCCGCCGCTTCGCCCTATCATTCCGCGGGAAGGAATTTCTCTGAGCTCTTCCAAAACGGCCGATTTTTCGATTACTTCAGACCGTTCCAGATATTCGCATACACCCCGACTGATCGGATGATGCGATGAGCTTACCATGGCTTTTAAAATATCTTTGTCAAACGGAACATAATAGGTTGCATAGACCACTTCCGGTCGTCCTTGGGTTATGGTACCTGTCTTATCCAGCACCACCATCGTTGCTTTCGCCATGGTTTCAATCATCGAGGCTGATTTAAATAATATTCCCCGTTTGGCACCCAACGAGAGTCCCACCAATGTTGCCACCGGCGTAGCGAGAGCAAGGGCACACGGACAGGCGATAATGATGACTGAAATACCGACCATCAAAGAGCGATCAAACGAATGGGGCCAAAAATACCAACTCCAGAACGTACCGATCGCCAAAAATAGAATCGTGGAAGAAAAATGTTGGGAGAGCTGATTAGCCAGCTGCTCGATTTTCGGTTTATGACTCATCGCATTTTCGAGAAGGTTGACCAGCGTCGCTAAGGTAGAATGGGCATAATCTTTCGTTGCACGGTATTGAAGCAAAGCATCGATACTTGTCGTACCGCTGATGATGGTATCACCTGGACGTTTAAAAATCGGATCGGCTTCTCCGGTCAGATTGGATTCATCAAAACTCCCCTCCCCGCTGACCACTTCACCGTCGATCGCAGCTTTCTCTCCATTTCGGATCAGAATCGTATCTCCGATTTTGACCTCCGTCACTCCCATTTGACGTATTCCATTCTCTTCGATTACACTTACTTCGCGCGGGATATGCCTCCCCATAATGTCCAAGGTATCGGCTGCATGCTTACGACTCAGTACTTCTAAAAACTTACCGAATAAAACGAACGTAATGATCATCGTCACCGAATCAAAATAGGCTTCTCCCTTTTCGAATACCGTCATATAGATCGAATACAAATACGCCATACTCGAGCCCGTCACGACCAATAAATCCATCGTCACCGCACCGTTTTTCAGACCATAGTAAGCTCCACGGTAAAAAACCCATCCGCTGTAAAAAAGAACCGGTGTGGACAATACCCATCCGGCAATATTCAAAATGGTCTTGATCTCTTGCGTAATTCCGGTAAAATAGCCTGCGTATTGCGCCACCGCAATCCACATGATGTTCATCGTTGCAAACGTCGCTACGGCCATACGAAGGTAATAATCTTTCCGCTCTTTCGTCATCTTACTCTCAAGCATCGACGCATCGTAAGGGAACGCGTTATAACCTATCGCACGGATCATGTCGATAATTGCCGACAACTTGATACGACCGGAATCCCATAGGATTTTAGCTTTATTATTCGTGTAGTTGATGTGAGCTTCGATCACTCCGGGGAGTTTGTGCAGCGCTTTTTCATTCAGCCAGACGCATGCGGCACAATGGATCCCTTCTATGATCAAAGAGATTTGAGACAACCCCTCTTTCGTCGTCGTGACGTATTGCTCATAAAATACGGGCGTATCAAAATGAGTACTCTCTTCAAAAACATCCGTAGGAGGAGACAACGTCGTATCACCGATTTTGTCATAAAACCGTTCCAACCCCTCCTCTTTTAGAAGATGAAAAATACCCTGACACCCTTTGCAACAAAATCGATGATCCTCATCATGGATCATCACCGAATCGCTAAACTCCAAATGGCAATGATCGCATTTCACCTTAGACATACTCAAATCGACCCAATTCCCGATTTTTTTTCACGGTATCATATCGGCCGATAATTCCCTGCATAGCAATATACACTCCAGCGCTTTTCATCGAAACCGCCGCGATCGCCATCGATAGATTCGCGGTCGCTTCGATCGGATCAATCTCGAAAGGAACCATCGCACCGGTAAAGACAATGACCTTATCGAGGTTCAAACTATCCAGATATGCCGCGCTTAAATCCATCGTATCGGTACCATGGACAATGATGATACATTTCTCATCCAAGTCAGAAATCGTGTTTCCCAACTGCTCACGATCTTGTTGCGTCATCTCCAATGAGTCTTTATAGACAATCCCCTCGCAGGCGATATCCACATTTAAAACGCGAAGAATAGCTTCAATTGCACGGTTATCCGGCGGAACGGCCAACTCACCCTTGATCGGATCATAGCGCTTGTTGAACGTTCCGCCGGTATTGATAATGCGCATCACAACAGCTCTTTTAAAGAGTGGATAATACGGTCGGCATTGGAGGATGCTGCGCTTGAAGAGAGAAGAATATTATATCCGACACCAGCGGATTGGGCAGCTTCAATATCCCGCTCGTTATCACCGATCATCACCGAATTTTTCATATCGATACCATACTCTTTCTGTGCTCTCAAAAACATCCCCGGTTCGGGTTTACGACATTCACACGGGCCATCGATGCTCTCATGATGTGGACAATAGTATATATGGGTGATGGTAATTCCCAGTGAGAGAAAATACTCTTTCATCCAATCGCTCAGTTTATGGAAATCCTCATCGCTGTAGTACCCTCGCGAAATACCGGATTGATTGGTCACAATAATGATCAGATGCCCCTGCGCCTGATAGTGTTGACAAACCTCAACAATCCCCTCCATCAGTTCAAAATCTTCGATTTTATGGAGATAGTTTTTTTCGACGTTGACGACACCGTCTCGGTCGAGAAAAAGGGCTTTAGCCAACGCCGTCTCCAAACATCTCTTTTTCGATAATGTCACAAATAATATGCTCTACCAATAGATGTGACTCTTGAATACGGGGGGTCGCATTGGAGGGGATGATAATCGCATAATCTGCTAATTGAGCCATCTTCCCACCATCTCGCCCGACCAGAGCAACCGTCGTAATTCCTCTAGCTTTCGCCGACGCAAATGCGTTAATCACGTTTTGGGAATTGCCCGACGTCGAAATCCCGATAAAGAGATCCCCTTCCTGCCCCAGACCTTCCACTTGGCGTGAAAACACATACTCATACCCATAATCGTTTCCGATCGCCGTCAAATTGGAACTGTCGGTCGTCAACGCAATCGAGGGGAGAGAGGGACGGTCAAATCCGTAGCGGCCGACGAGTTCTGCGGCAAAATGTTGTGCATCCGCTGCTGACCCCCCGTTCCCGGCGATTAGCGTTTTTTTGCCGTTCTTATAGACATCGACACATTTTTGGGCGACAACAACCAAAAGATCGAGTAATGCCTCATCCTCTAAAATCGCCTGCTTGGTTGCTGCCGAATCGGAAATTTGATTATAAATATACTGTTTCATCATGTTTCATTCCTCATTTAATATGCGATACCGCAGAGTGAACGGATCTTTTCCATCCGATCACCGATCGCTTCACGCGCTTTTTGCGCACCTTGCGCTAAAATCTCCCGTACTTCACCCTGATGCGCTTCATAATAGGCACGTCGTTCTCTAAAGGGGCGGAAATACTCCCAGATCACATCGTGGGTATAGAGTTTGAAGTGGCCATGCCCCTCTCCTCCTTGCGTATAGCGCTGTTGCAATGCCTGCGTCTGTTCATAATCCAAAAAGAGTTTGGCAATATTATAGACATTACACCCTTCATACTCTTTTGGTGCTTCCATCGGTACCGCTTCGGTCACGATTTTTTTAATGATTTTCGATTGCACTTTTTCTTCCGAAAAGATCGGAATGGTATTGCCGTAGCTCTTTGACATTTTCTGCCCATCAATCCCAGGAACCGTCGCGACATTTTCATCAACTTTGAATTCAGGAAGAACAAATACATCGCCATATTGGTTATTGAATTTCAGGGCAATATCGCGTGCGATCTCGACGTGCTGAATTTGATCTTTCCCGACCGGAATCACTTCCGAACCAAACAGAAGAATATCCGCCGCCATCAACACCGGATAGGAGAACAAGCTGTGATTGGACGCGATCCCTTTGGCCACTTTGTCTTTATAGCTATGGGCACGCTCGAGTAGCCCCATCGGAGTGAAGCCCGATAAAATCCAATACAGCTCAAGGACTTCTTTCACATCCGACTGTACCCAAAACGTACTTTTTGCCGGATCCATCCCCAGCGCTAAAAAATCAGTCGCCGCCTGCATGGTCAAAGTGGCGAGTCGTTCACCATCACTAAGGGAACTCATCGCATGATAATTGGCAATAAACGCAAATACCTCTTGCGTCTCTTGCAGTTCGATCATCGGTTTGATGGAACCAAAATAGTTCCCGATGTGTAAATCTCCAGAAGGCTGAATACCGGTTAATACTCTCAACATACGCTCCTTGATAAGACTCTAATTTTACCATCCTCCCCCTTAAGCTTCGTCTTAAGAAAAGTTGTGCTATATTTTTTACTAGTTCAATAAAAAAGGATTCATCATGAACGTCCAAATCCGCTCCAAAGATATCAAACTCACCCAACATCTAAACGACCATATTGCGACCGCTATTGAAAACTTTAAACGCTATCATTTAGACATCACCACCGTCAACGTGATCATTACCAAAGAAAAAAATGGAGTTGGCGTCGAATTTGACATGCATATCGCCCACGCTCAACCGGTTGTCATTTCTGACACCGATCACGATCTCGATACCGCCATCGATATGGCGATCGATCGTGCGAATAAAGCGTTGCAACGTCTCCACGATAAAATGAAAGACCATCATGCCACATCACTGCGCGAACTTGAAGTAGCGGAGAGCGAATAATCTCCCATGCACAAGATCAATGTCGTCTGCCCCCAGTGTGGGGGCATCAATGCCATACCGCTCAAAGAGAGTTATACCAAAGCTTCTTGCGGCCATTGCAAAGCCTCACTACTCGATACTCATCCCATCGCCGCAAACAGTGAAAAACTGGATCGGCTTCTCGTCAATGATGAACGTCTGGTGATTGTCGATTTTTGGGCACCGTGGTGCGGCCCATGCCGCAGTATGGCCCCTTCATTCGAAGAAGCTGCTACAAAATTCCCACTCAAAGCACAGTTTGTTAAAGTCAACACCGAAGAGCACCAAAACCTCGGTGCCCGATTTGGCATCCGTTCCATCCCTACGGTCATCGCATTTAAAAATAACCGCATCCTCGATCAGTTCAGCGGAGCACTGAGCGCCTCTCAAATCATCTCATGGGTACAAAGACACCTTTAGTCTTTAACCCTTTTTTCGCTACGCTTCTGCAAATTTATCAGGAGATCACTCATGTACAGTTGGATTCTTTGGTTTCATATCATCTCGATGGTATCTTGGTTTGCCGTTCTTTTTTACCTTCCACGCCTCTTCGTCTATCATGTCGAACACAGTAGTAACGACGGATTTCTCAGTGTTATTCAGATCATGGAGATGAAAATTTATAAATACATCGGTGTCCCCGCATTTTGGGCTACGCTCCTCTCCGGGATCACCCTGATCGTCCTCTCTACCAGCCATTACGGTATCAATGTATTTCAAATGGGGGGATGGATGCATGCGAAACTGACACTTATAGCGATACTGATTGTCTATTTCTTTTCACTGGGGAAATATCGCCTGAAACTGCTAGAGAATCCTGCTTATAAAAGCGGAAAGTTTTTCCGCCTTTACAACGAAATCCCGACGTTTTTATTGATGGGGATCGTTGCTCTCGTCATCGTCAAACCGTTTTAACAACGGTTTGAGCATTACCACATCGCGCGGCGTTTATGCGGTTGCGGTTTGCGTGACGCATTTTTAGCTTTGGCCTTAAAGAGTACCGGAGTTCCTTCAAAATCGAACTGCTCGCGCATTTGATTGGTGAGATAGCGGCGATAACTGAAGTGCAGTCCCTGCGGACGGTTCATAATGAGCGCAATTCGCGGAGGGCGGATATCGTACTGCGTCGCAAAATAAAGACGGATATTCATCCCGTTGATACTTGGAAGCGTATGCTTACGCATCGCCGCTTGGATCACTTCATTCAACCGACTCGTCGGAATACGCTGGGAGTAATTTTCATTGATTTTGAGGAGCATATCAAGGATTTTATGAACCCGCTGTCCGCTTTGTGCCGAGATGGTAATGATCGGAGCATAGCTAAGGAATTTGAAACGATCTCTCACTTCAGCAATAATTTTGTCGTAATCCTCTTTCGGTGCCATATCCCATTTGTTCAAGACAATCAGACACGCAAGGCGGTTTTTATCCACAAACCCGGCAATCTTTTCATCCAAATCTTTAAACGGTTCGGAAGCATCAAGAACCAAAAGGGCGATATCGGCATTCTCCAGCATCTCTTCGGTACGCATCAAGGCGTATTTTTCGATCCCCAAAATTTTTCCCCGTTTTCGAATCCCAGCGGTATCAACAAACGTAATGGTCTTATCCTGATAAGTGATCGTTTCATCGATTGGATCGATGGTTGTCCCTGCGACCGAACTGACCACCGACCGGTCTTCTCCGATGAGTGCATTCAAAAGCGAACTTTTACCCACGTTCACCCGCCCGATAATCGCGACCTTCATCTTGTCCGTATCGCCGGGTTCATACTCTTTGACCAATCCTTTAAACGCTTCTTCCATCTCCGCGAGTGTTTCATCGGTAATCTCTTCGTCGTCCGATTCATCAAACTCGTCATCATCCATGTCGTCTTCGTCTTCATAGGCATCGATCGCGGCATCGAATCCGTCCAGCATATCCTCTTCTTCGACCATCGGCTCATCCGATTTGACGATCGAAGATTCCGGAAGTTCCGAAGCAATCCAGTTCAAAAGCGGAAGGATGGAACGGTTATGGGCAACCGAGATACCGAAAATTTTGTCGGTTCCGAACTCATAATATTCCCAGAGCTTTTCCTGCATCTTGTCATTATCGATTTTATTGACAACCAAGGCGATTGATTTGCCCATCGCTTCAAGTTCATAAAAAAGCTTTTTATCATCCTCTTCAGGGATGCTCTTTCCATCGACCATGTACAAAATAATATCCGCTTCATGGGCCGCTTTAAGCGATTTTTCTTTGATACGATCGTAAAGTTCACACCCTTCGTCAAGTCCACCGGTATCGAGAACTTGCACCTCTTTATCGACAATGACGGCGATCCTCTTTTTCACATCCCGAGTAGTCCCTGCGAGCTCGGAGGTAATCGCATCGCGCTGTTTTAAAAGTCGGTTAAACAGTGAACTTTTACCCACATTCGGTTTACCGATGATCGCTAGCTTTTTCATTATTGCCTTTACAAAATAAGTGTTTCATTATAGCGTAAATGCCCTTATGGTATCATTTTGGAATGATGTATTACGATTATGCAACCTTTAAAAATGATGTTCATCTCCTCAAAGAGCACTGTGAACCGTTTCAAGCCGACACCATTTTAGCGTTAGCCCGAGGCGGTATGAGTTTGGCTCACGCCCTTTGCATGGCCCTTGATGTGAGAAATCTTCAAAGCATCCGCATTGAGAGTTATGACGGTCAATCGCAGCGAGACACCCTCCTCATTTCAGGTACCTGTGATTTTACCGCTTCCTCCAAAGTCCTTATCGTCGATGATATTGTTGACAGCGGTAAAACGCTTCATGCGCTGCTTCCTTGGCTGAGTGAACGCTATCCGACGATTACATTCAAAACCGCTGCGTTGTTTTCAAAGCCCACCGCCATAGTCCAACCCGATTTTTTTCTCCATGAAGCGACCGAGTGGATCGATTTTTACTGGGAGCGCGATTTTTTAACAGAGGGTTCGATATAATCGCTTTATTAAGAATCAGCAAAGGTCAATTCTATGTCTAAAAATTATATTTTTACTTCCGAATCGGTGACCGAGGGTCATCCGGACAAAATGGCTGACCAAATCAGTGATGCGATCTTGGATTACATCATCGAACGCGATCCCGCTGCACGCGTCGCCTGTGAAACGGTTGTATCCAACGGTTTTTGCGTCATCGCCGGAGAACTCAAAACAACCTCTTACGCCCCTATGCAGGAAATCGCCCGTCAAGTCGTCCGTGAAATCGGTTATACCGATGCCACTTATGGGTTCGATTACCGTTCATGCGCGGTACTTAACGGCATCGGAGAACAATCACCCGACATCAATCAAGGGGTCGATCAAAAAGATGGAGAGATCGGTGCGGGAGATCAGGGGCTGATGTTTGGCTATGCCTGCCGTGAAACCGATGTGTTGATGCCGCTGCCGATCTATCTGTCTCACCGTTTAGCCGAACGACTCACTCAAGTACGCAAAGAGGGAATCATCCCCTATCTTCGCCCCGATGGAAAAACGCAAGTGAGTATCCGCTACGTGGACGATAAACCGGTCGCGGTAGAGACCGTCGTAATCTCCACCCAACATGCCCCTGAAATTTCTCAAGAAAAATTACATGCCGATGTGATTAATGAAGTGATCAAACACGTCATTCCGAAAGAGCTGATCAGTCCCAACATCGTCTATCACATCAATCCGACAGGAAAATTCGTCATTGGAGGGCCGCAAGGGGATGCCGGACTTACGGGTCGAAAGATTATCGTCGATACCTACGGCGGCGCCTGTCCGCATGGCGGAGGAGCCTTTAGCGGGAAAGATCCAACCAAAGTTGACCGCTCGGCAGCCTATGCCGCGCGCTATGTCGCTAAAAATCTGGTTGCATCGGGAGCCTGTGAAAAAGCGACTATCCAAGTCTCGTACGCCATCGGCGTCATCAAACCGATCTCCATCATGGTCAATGCACACGGCACGGCAATCGTCCCTGAAGAACAACTTGAAAATTGTGTTAGAGATCTTTTTAATCTTACCCCAAAGGGGATTATCGAGTCATTGAACCTGCTGCGCCCGATCTATCGTAAAACCGCTGCTTATGGCCATTTTGGACGGGAATTAGACGAATTTACATGGGAAAAAACCGATAAGGTGGACGAAATTCGCACCTACCTTAATCTCTAAAATCCTGATCCGTAACATTATCCGATTATTCTCTAAAACCCCTCTAATTTTTTAGGTGGGTTTAAAATTCTTCTGATATAGTTACCGATAAATTATAATTAGGAGAAACCATGTCAGTATATATTAATGATATCTGTATCAACTGCGGAGCTTGTATTGATGAGTGCCCAGTAGAAGCAATCGTTGATGAGGACGATAACCCAACGGGTGAAGAGGTTTACTACGTATATGCTGATAAATGCGTTGAGTGTGTAGGCCACCACGATGAGCCGGCATGTGCGACTGCATGTCCGACAGAAGGGTGTATTACATGGGATGAGATCAAAGAGAGTCCATCTCACCGTGAAGACGTTACCGCTGAGATGCGCAGCAGCAAAGCAAACGTTATCAACTAATTCTTCGGATGAGGAGCTTTTCCTCATCCATTCTCACTTCTTTTCTTTATTTTTCATCTTTTAATTTTATCTAAATTATTAATCCGCTATAATTCCACTCTATTTTTTAACTATAAAAAGGAGCATTGATGGAACAAACATTGTCAATCATCAAGCCTGACGCGGTAGCCAAGGGTGTTATCGGCAAAATTTTGGATCGTTTTGAGACAGCAGGTCTTAAAATCGCTGCAACAAAAAAACTTCAACTTAGCCGTCAAGATGCAGAAGCATTTTATGCTGTTCACTCAGCTCGCCCTTTCTTCAACGATCTTGTTGATTTCATGGTAAGCGGACCGGTTGTCGTATCCGTTTTGGAAGGTGAAAATGCTGTTCTTAAACATCGTGATCTTATGGGTGCAACAAATCCAAAAGAAGCTGCTCCGGGAACCATTCGTGCCGATTTTGCTGAAAACATCGATGCTAATGCCGTTCATGGAAGTGATTCACTTGAAAATGCTGCCATTGAAATCGCATTCTTTTTCTCAGGCCGCGAGATCTCGTAAGTGGATCTCATTGCCTTCAAACGGTTAAATTCTACCCCATTAGAATTTAGCGTTGCGTCGGAACATGCACTTTTTAACGGGACTTTAGTTCTAAAAAAGTACAATATTGCCGAATTAAACGGTACAATTACAGGAACTATTTCACTTCCTTGTGATCAATGTGCCCAAACGGTTGATAAACCATTGAATGAAGAGGTATCTTTTTATCTCTCAGATGGTATCATTCACGGAAATGAAAATGACTTGGATATCGTCGAAATCGAAAATTCGATGATCAATTTAGACGATCTCATGGCATCCGAGCTGGAACTGATTAAAGGGGACTATTTTTGTTGTCCCGCCTGCGAAGGCAAATCAGTCGATTACGAACTTTAAATTTAAACAGAAAGGACTAAAACGATGGCAGTACCTAAAAGAAGAGTGAGTCACACACGATCTGCAAAACGTAGAACTCACTACAAAATTACTCTTGCTCGTCCTGTAAAAGACAAAGACGGCACTTACAAATTGTCTCACTTTGTCAATCCGACTACCGGTGAGTATAAATAATCGATGATCAAGATTGCTATTGATGCAATGGGAGGGGACTTTGGTCCCGAACCGATTGTTAAAGGAACCCTTGACGCACTCAAGGAAAGAAAATTCGAAGCAATTCTTGTCGGTAAAAAAGATGAAATTTTATCTTTATTACCCAAGGGCTATAAAGATAAAATTTTAATCGTCGAAGCAGACGATGTCATTGATATGGGCGATGCCGCTACCGATGCGCTTAAGCGTAAGGAGAGTTCGATTTATAAAGCGATCGAACTGGTACGCGAAGGAAAAGCGGATGGAGTAGTGAGTGCAGGCCACAGCGGTGCGACGATGTCTCTAGCCACCCTTCGTTTAGGACGGCTGAAGCATGTTTTACGTCCCGCATTAGCGACGTTGATGCCGACGAAAAGCGGAAAACGAAGTATCCTTATGGATGCCGGTGCCAATGTTGATTGTAAACCGGAGCACCTTTTCCAATTTGCCATTATGGGCTATTACTATGCCCAAGACATGCTCAAAGTTGCTTCTCCTCGTGTGGGGCTACTCGCCAACGGAGAAGAAGATTCCAAAGGAAATGAAGTCACCAAAGAGACATTTACAATGCTCAACGGTACTCCCGGATTTATTGGGAATGTTGAAGGAAACAATATCTTTGATGCTTCCTGCGATGTCATCGTATGCGACGGATTTATCGGAAACCTGGTACTCAAAGCATCCGAAGGAGTTGCCTCCACCATCAGCTTCTTCATCAAAGAGTATATCCGCAAGTCGCCTGTCGCCATTACCGGTGCATTGTTGATGCGTAAAGTATTCAAACTGTTGAAAAAAGAGATCGATTATGCCGAAATCGGCGGAGCACCGCTGATCGGTATAAAAGGATGCGCGATAGTCAGTCATGGCAAAAGCAATCCAAAAGCGATCAAAAACGCCATTTTTCAAGCGATCACCTATGTGAATACCGGCGTTAATGATCATATTGAAACCCGTCTCGAAGAGCTAAAAAGCTAGTCTCGAGCCCAAAAGGCTAATATTATGTATGCAGCATTTCGATCCATCGGTGCTTATGTCCCTACCAAAGTATTAACGAATGGCGATCTCGAAGCCCTCGTCGATACCACCGATGAATGGATTTTTAAACGTACCGGTATTAAAGAACGCCATATTGCGGCCAAAGAAGAGACTACCAGCGATATGGGTGCCAAAGCGGCTGAACTGGCGATCGAGCGTGCCGGCATTTCAAAAGAAGAGATTGATCTTATCATCTGCGCTACCATTTCACCTGATTATTTCTGTATGCCCTCGACGGCAACCGTCATCGCCAATAAGCTAGGGCTCAATACGATTACCGCATTTGATATCTCCGCCGCTTGTACCGGATTTGTGTATGTCCTCAGCATCGCCAAAGCCTTTATTGAATCAGGAATGAAAAAAAATGTCCTCATTATAGGTGCGGAGAAGCTCAGTGCCATCACCGATTATACCGATCGTGGAACCTGTATTCTCTTCGGTGATGGTGCCGGAGCAGCGATTATTAGCGCTACCGAGAACAAAGCCGAAGCCATTTTGGATGTCCATACCGGGTCCGATGGAGCATTTGGCGATCTTCTGATGACCCCCAATGGTGGAAGCGGATCGGCACACGATGCGCTCGATCAAGAAAGCGCGGGATGCTTTATGCAAATGAAAGGGAATGAGACCTTTAAAGTCGCGGTTCGCACACTGACCAACGATGTTGTCGAAATTCTCAAAGAAAACGAAATGGATGCCTCGCAAATCACCCATTTCGTCCCTCATCAAGCCAATTACCGTATCATCAAAGCAGTCGGGGATGCCCTCTCCCTCCAAGACGAACAAGTCGTTTTAACCGTGGAAAAATACGGGAATACCTCCGGTGCCTCGATTCCGATGGCGATTAATGATATTTATGAATCGGGTCGTCTTCAAAACGGAGACATGATGCTTCTCGATGCCTTCGGTGGTGGATTAACATGGGGAAGCGCCCTTCTCCCGTTTGCCGGAAAAGGTAAATAGCACCCAGTCATCCATGATTTATTCCAATCCCCTTCTGTATATCGAACTCCACGAATCTGAAATCCCTTGGCTCAAAATATTTACCCAAACAAAACGGAAAGAGTTCTCGGAATGTTCAACACAGGAGAAGCAGATGATCTGGGAAATGCTCGATCTCATCGAAAAAGAGATGCTGGCGTATTTTAAGCCGGAAAAAATTAATCTTGCTTCGTTTGGCAATATGCTGCCGCATGTCCATTGGCATATTATGGCCCGCTTTTGTAACGACAGTTATTTTCCAGAGCCGATGTGGGGAATAAAACAAAGAGAGGGAGATGCGGTTGTGGCTCCTATGGAGCCTTTTATTGCGCGAATACGAGAGAAATTAGTAGCGCGGTTTGGCTGAGCGCTCTCCTCTGTAGCTGTTTGAGCGCTCTGAGCGCTCTCCGCCACCGCTACGTTCACCACGATCGCTGTTACCACGTCCACCACCGCTGCTACGATCGCCGCCACGATACCCGCCGCCGCTGCGTTGTCCGCCACCACGATTACCGCGATATCCTCCACGGTTTCCACCGCGCTCAGGACGGTTCGCAAGGTTATGAAGAATTTTTTCCAATCGTTCTGCGGCAATACCGATATTGTTCGGTCCTTGCACGGTATTACGCTCCATCAGGAGTGAAATCAATTTATACGCGATTTGATCTTGATCGTAATCTTGCTTCAAAAGATCCAAAATCTTATGCGCCTCATCAAAAACATGCTGTTTTTCGATCTCTCTGACAAGACGGGTCACCTGCGCTTCTTTGACTTCCACTTTACTTGGAATATAGGCATGTTCCATCGTCGTACCGACTTTAGCACGGATACGTTGCAATTCTTTAAATTCCAATGGAGTCACCAATGTAATGGCCACCCCTTTTTTACCTGCACGGCCGGTACGGCCGATACGATGAACATAACTTTCCGGATCAAACGGAATATGGTAATTAAAGACGTGAGTGATCCCGTCGATATGCAATCCACGCGCCGCAACGTCGGTGGCGATCAAAACATCAATGGCATCGCTCTTGACCCCTTTAATGACGCTCTCACGTTGACGCTGTTCCATATCGCCGTGCAACCCTTTCGCTGAATATCCTGCGGCTGAAAGGACATTGCTCAAACGATCAACCTCTTTTTTCGTTCGGCAAAATACGACCGTTTTTTGAGCATCTTCTGAATCCATTAAGCGGATAATCGCATCATCACGCTCAGACTCTTCGATGACATAATATTGCTGTGTGATATCGGTATTCGTTGTCTCAGTGCGAGTGATCGAGGCAAAAAATGGATTGACCAAAATGCGCTCGGCCAATTGCTTGATTGGGGCAGGCATCGTAGCCGAGAAAAGCAACGTTTGGCGATCGCTCGGAAGGTAGCTGAAAATCTCGTTGATATCGTCCAAAAAGCCCATATCGAGCATCTCATCCGCTTCATCCAAAATAACGGTTGAAGGGGCAAAATTTTTGAGCATATTACGGCTTAGCATATCCAAAAGTCGCCCCGGTGTGGCGATAATCACCTGTGCGCCGCGTTCGATCAAATCGATCTGGCGGTTATATGATGAACCCCCGTAAATGGTGACGGTACGTACACCCAAATGTTTTCCGAATTTAAAAATTTCATCGCTTACTTGATTCGCCAATTCGCGTGTCGGAGTGATGATAAGGGTTTCGATCCCCCCTTTTAAATGCATTTTGTTCAATGACGGAAGACCGAATGCCGCCGTTTTACCCGTACCGGTATGCGCTTGTCCAACGACATCGCGTCCTTCCATAATGACGGGAATAACCATCGCTTGGATCGGGCTTGGTTCGGTGAATCCTGCCGCTTCAATACTTTTGTTGATTTCACTGCGAAGACCAAAGTCTTTAAACGTCACGGTGTTTTGGGTTAGTGTTTCTGTACTCATAGATATATACCTTTGCATAGTGCCGCAAATTGTGCGGCAACGATTTTTTACCTCTTGGGCTACGATGGCCGGCTCCACATCTCTGGAGCGAAAATTTTCTACCGGAAGAGCTTCCGAGCTCTTCGAACAGGGTACCTTTTAAAATTTTTTCATAAAAACTTTAAAAGGCACCCAAAAACTTTTGCCGAATTATACCTGAATTTTTTCTAAATTGTCTTATAAATTAAGCCGTGGTAAAAGTTAAAGTTAACCTTTCGTTTCAAAACGTTCATCGTTTGCTTACCGTTTTTAAAACTTTCCCCATTATACTGGCGAAAAAAATCCAAGCAGGAGAACCAAACCATGTATAACGTACGAATGGAAAAAGAGTGTGGCTGTTTCAAACGAAGCGGTATGAAATCGATTAAAGCGTTTGACAATAAAGACGACGCATTAACGGAAGCTCAAGAGTGGGCGGAAGAGATGAATGAAACATTTTGCCGTAAACACAAGTTCACCGTTGAAGAAGAAGGAAGCGAGTTTTTAATCAAACTTTCAATGAACTAAACAATGACACCCTCTTAGCGGTGTCGATCCAGCCAAACCATCAACCCTTTTTGTCCATGGAGACGGTTTTCAGCTTCTTGAAAAATAACGCTTTGAGGACCTTCCAACACGCTCTCACTCACTTCAACCTCGCGATAAGCCGGAAGACAATGCAAGAAAATCGCATACGGATTAGCTAACGCCATCAGTGCATCATCCACGATATAACCGTCGAAATCTTTGAGCCTTTGGGCTTTTTCTTCTTCCTGTCCCATCGAAATCCATGTGTCGGTCGTGACTACCGTAGCACCGGACACAGCAACTTTTGGCTCATTGGTAAAACTGATTTTGGCTCCGCTTTCTTTGGCGAATGCAAGGGCATCCTCCACAATCTTCGGATCGCATTCGTACCCTTGTGGGGTTGCCACCCGTAATTCAAAACCGAGTTTTGCGGCAAGCATCAACCATGAATGGGTCATATTGTTCCCATCGCCGATATACGCGACGATCGGATGCTCATGGCGACCGCATTCGACCATCGTCATATAATCGGCAATCAGCTGAACCGGATGGTAGCTGTCACTTAAGCCGTTGATAACCGGAACCTTCGAATACGATGCGAACTCTTCCAGTTTGGAATGCTCGTACGTGCGAATCATCACCATATCACACATCGAAGAGATCACGCGAGCGGTGTCCTTAACCGGTTCACCCCGTCCTAAATGGATATCACGGTTGGAGAGGAAAAGGGCATGCCCGCCCAGCTGAAACATTCCTGCTTCAAAACTGACACGGGTTCGGGTCGAACTTTTCTCAAAAATCATCGCCAACGTCTGCCCGGCGAGATAGGGCTGACTTTTGCGTGCTTGATGTTCTCGTTTAATCGTTAATGCCAAATCGATGATCTCTAAGATCTCTGCTTTGGAATAATCTCTTAACGTCAAAAAATGTCTCACGGTAAATCCTCATTTTCAAAACGCAATCATATCATATAAATGATTACAATAACTCTGCCACTTCTTTGGCATGGTAGCTGATGATGATGTCCGCTCCCGCGCGCTTGAACCCTATCATGGTCTCCATCATCACACGGTTATAATCGATCAATCCCGCACGGCCTGCGTGTTTGAGCATCGCGTACTCTCCGCTGACGTTGTAAACCGCCAAAGGGAGCTGGGACGCTTCACGAATATCGCGGATGATATCCAAATACGCCAAGGCCGGTTTTACCATCAAAATATCAGCACCCTGCGCTTCATCGGCAAGGCTTTCACGAATCGCCTCACGGCGGTTGGCCGGATCCATCTGATAGGTCGATCGGTCTCCAAAACTTGGAACCGATTCGGCAACATCACGAAACGGTCCGTAGTAGCCGCTGGCAAATTTCGTCGAATAGCTCATGATCGGAAGATTGCTGTACCCGCCGCCATCGAGTGCATCGCGCAACGTCGTAATAATCCCGTCCATCATCCCCGATGGAGCGATCATATCGGCACCCGCCCTTGCATGGATTAAGGCTTGTTGACCCGAAATATTCAGCGTCAAATCATTATCCACCGTTTCATGCACATGATCCAAAATGCCGCAATGCCCGTGATCGGTATATTCGCAAAAACACAGATCAGTCACGACGAACATGGAAGGATAGGCTTGCTTGATGGCACGTACCGCAGTTGCGATGATCCCGTGATCACACAATGCATCGCTTCCGACCGAGTCTTTCACTTCCGGGATTCCAAACAAAATGATCGAATTAAGCCCTAATTTCTGAAGCTGTTCGCACTCTTTTAGAATCTCGTCCAAACTCATTTGAAAAACGCCCGGCATCGACGCCACTTCCGTTTTGATCCCCTCACCCGGACGGACAAACAAAGGATAAATAAAATCTTGAAGCCCGACATGAGTCTCGCGGACAAGGGAACGAAGATGTGTATGCAAACGGGTTCGGCGGAAACGATCCATAATATGGCTCCGATGATAAAAATAAGGGGAAGATTGTACCGCCACTTGCTTTAATAAACCATTTTTTCAGAAACCGCCACTATAATATCCTTAATGAAAACAGCTGCCACTTTTGAAAAATCGTCCATTGCCAATCTTCCGAGTAAGTACGGGAAATTTAAAATCCGTGTTTACAAAGAGGGAAATCAAGAGCATCTGGCGATTTTTACCGAAAATTTTGAACAACTCCCCGCCCCGCTGGTTCGAATCCACTCCGAGTGCCTGACCGGAGATACCCTCGGCAGTATCAAATGCGACTGCAACAATCAGCTTCATAAAGCACTGAAGCTCATCGGCGTCGAAGGGGGACTCGTCATCTATCACCGTCAAGAAGGGCGTAATATCGGTTTGCTGAATAAAATCAACGCCTATGCGCTGCAAGATCAAGGGCGCAATACGATCGAAGCGAATGTCGAACTCGGGTTTGCTCCGGATGAGCGCACGTATGATGTCGTCCAGGAAATTTTCAACGATTTTCATCTCACCAAAGTACGTTTATTGACCAACAATCCCAAAAAAATTGACCTCATTCAAAGCCTTGGTGTTGAGATTGTCGAGCGGGTCTCCATCATCATCGATCCCAACCCGCATAACGAAGGGTATTTAAAAGTTAAAAAAGAACAGATGGGGCATATGCTGTGAACCGTCTGGAAGAATTGATAAAGCAGCATAACCTTCACCTTCCGGCGCAGTTTTTACCCCGTGTCGCGCACTATAAAGAGCTTCTTTCCAAATGGAATAAAATCCATAATCTAACCGGAGCGAAAAACGACAATCAAATCGATGAATTTATCTTTGACGCGATCTATCCGATCACCTTCCTCCCTCAGGTGAAAACAGCCATGGACATCGGAACGGGAGCCGGATTTCCGGGGATGATTTTAGCCTTCGGTCTTGAAAACACCCATTTTACCCTTGTCGAACCCTTGGCCAAACGGTTCAGCTTTTTGCAGTTTGTGAAAGCTGATTTGGAATTATCCAATGTGGACGTCAAAGGGGTTCGTGTCGAAAAACTTCCCCCTCAACCTTACGAGCTGATCACCTCACGTGCCGTCACCGACACCAACATGCTTTTAGAACTTTCACACCCTTTTCGGGATGAGAAGAGTCTGCTCCTCTTTTACAAAGGAGAAAAAGTATTTGATGAAGTGGATCCTTCTCTTCATCACCAAATCATTCAGACAGATAATCGTCACTATCTCCTTATAAAGCCCTCATCATGATGAAATTTTTACTCTTTGTCGGTTTTTTAACCACCGTCTATTTTGTGTTTTTCAAGAAAAAAACGCTCCCCGATGCTTCTTCGAAAGATCCCTTAACTGACGATACCATGGTCCCTTGCCACCACTGCGGCACCTATGTCCAAGCTAAAGAAGCCATCATCAGTAACGGACACCACTACTGCTCAGCTGAGTGCTTAAAGGAAGCATCATGATCCTCTTCGGTCATCCCTCTATCCCTAGCGAACCGATCTTTCATATCGAATCGATCGAAGCGATTGCCCATACCCCTTCCAATTCCATTCTTGCCATGGACTTTGACCCCACCCATTTCGATATCATCGATCATTTACGTCAAAACAAGATTCGCTTTGCCCTTTTTGTCCATTCAACCGTCGAAGCCGTTTTGGCTGAAAATATGGGAGCGTCGTATCTGTTAGTCGCTCCTAAAGAGGCGGAAGAAATTCAAAAAGTAGCCGAGCACTATCTGTTTGATGCGAAAGTGTTAGGGTATTGCGAAGATGAAGAGGTGCTTGAAACGCTGATCGATCTGCGGCTCGATGGTGCCATCTATCCCGAGGCAATTGTCAAAATCACCTCTTAGGTTACCGCGTCAGTCAATCCATTCACGCTTCAGGTCTTTATCCAAACACGCCAAAATTTCATATCCGATGGTTCCAACAGCACTCGCGTATTCATTGGCGTTATCAAAAATCAACAGTTCATCCGTTTCACTCGAAAAAGCGGCACTGTCCATCGAAATACGCCCGCGTAATGCAATTCCCTCCGGGGTGCAGTACCGATTAGACGCCAAACGGCCAAGTCCGTTGGCATATCCCACATCGTACATAGAAACCACCTCATCTGCAGACGCTTCATAAATCCCGTTATATCCGACTCTTTGCCCTTTTTTGAGTAAGCGTGTCGAAATTTTCTCCCCCCATAACGATAAAACCGGACGAAGCGGAGGCTGGATCAACGTCTTATCCATCTGCAAACACCCATACAATGCGATCCCGACGCGCACGATATCGTGATGTTCTGCCGTCCGAAACGCTCCGGCGGAATTGGCAATATGAAAACGAAGGTTCCAGCCGTAGTGTTGTGCCAGACTAATAGATCGATCTTTAATAACCTCAAAGGCTCTGTTTTGCCAAAACCACTCGGCACTGAGGGTATCGGCACTTTTAAAATGGCTCATAACACCGACACACTCAAGCTGTTGATCGGCCATCTGCTCAAAAGCCATTTCGAGTTCTTCCGACGCTATGCCGTTACGATGCATCCCCGTATCCACTTTTAGCTCCACTTTCGTCCCGCTTGGAAAACACTCAATCGATTCAAGCGAATTAATAACGTAGCGAAAATGTTCTTGGCTCTCTGAAGGAAAGTCGGCCAGTATCAGGATATCTTCAAAACAATCAGCAATCTCTACCGCTTCTCTCTCTAATCTCACCACCGCATGCGTAATACCATACGCGCGCGCCGCTTCGGCGATCATCAATGCACCGTGACCGTAGGCATTGTCTTTTAAGACGACTGCAATTTTATCTTTTCCACCGACTTGATGTGCGATAATGTCAAGATTATGAATAAGCGCCTCACGGCTTAATTTTATAGTTCCCATTCAGATATTATATTGCAAGGTCACTTAATGCGCTACTTTCCTGCCGAATTTGAACCCCAAAGTTTTGTCCAACTCATTTTCCCCCATCCGCAAAGCGATTGGTCTCCCTATCTCGAAGAAGCACGACAATGTTTTGTCAACATTGCGACTGCTATCGCCCGTTACCAGCCTTGTTTGATCGTCTGCGACAATGTCGAAACGGTCAAGCGCTATTTTCCAGACCAAACCAATCTTATTTTTACACCGTATCAAAGTGATGATACGTGGGCACGAGATTGCAGTGCATTAAGTATTATCGATGAGGAGGAAGATGAAGCGATACTCCTCGATTTTACCTTTACCGGTTGGGGCGGAAAATTTGACGCATCGCGTGACAACGGTATGAGCACTGCGTTAGGCAATGTTTATGCCGCACGGATGGAAAAAATCGATCTGATTTTAGAAGGGGGAGGCGTCGAGAGCAACGGTATCGGTAGCCTGCTTACGACTGCCGAATGCCTGCTCAATCCCAACCGAAACCCCCATCTGGATAAAAAAGGGATGGAAAAAGAGCTGAAAAAACATTTTGGCGTCGAACAGATCCTTTGGCTTCATCACGGGTATCTTGCGGGGGATGATACCGACAGCCATATCGACACGCTGGCTCGCTTCATCGATACCGATACGATCATGTACGTCAAATGCGATGACATAAACGATGAGCATTACGACGCCCTGAAAAAGATGGAAGAAGAACTCAAAGCACTGCGAGATATGAACAATGAGCCGTTTAAACTCATCCCTCTGCCGATGTGTGCACCGGTCTTTTACGAGGGAGAACGCCTCCCTGCCACCTACGCTAATTTTCTCATCATTAACGATGCCGTATTACTCCCCGTGTATAACGATCCGCACGATGAAGAAGCGATTACCATCTGTAAAAAAGCGTTCCAAGGGCGTGATATTATCCCCATCGACTGTTCGGTTTTAATCCGTCAACACGGATCGCTCCACTGTGTCACCATGCAGTTTCCCGAAGAGGTAGGACTAAGGGTGGAATAACAGGCTAAAGCCTGAATAGAGAAAATACCCCGATGCCGCCATCAGAAGAAAAGTTAAAATAATCTGTTTTACATTCAGTTTCATGCGCGCTATTATAATCGCTTAACACTAATGTAACACTCCTTTTCTAAAATTCTTGGATATTTATCGAAGGATTTACGACCATGAAGAAACTCACGCTCCTATCTGTTGCCGCCATAGCTGCTCTCGCAACGGAACCGGTTAGCATTCAAAAAATCACCATCGAGTCCACCTCGCCCCAAACGGATGGGAAAAAAGTCGATGCCGATGAGATGATTAAATTTTCACGCCAAAGTGATCTGGGCGAAATGCTCTCTAATACATTACCCGAAGTGACATTGGTGCGTAACAGTGGAGTGGGCAATGACATCATTTTACGCGGTTTTCGAAAAGATAATCTTGTGATCACCATTGATGATGCCAAAGTATGCGGTGCGTGCCCAAACCGTATGGATCCGCCACCGATGCATGTCTCATCCAGCCAAATAGCCGCTGTCGAAGTTCAAGAAGGGCCCTTTGACGTCACTCAATTCGGAAGTCTTGGAGGAAAAATCAATGTCGTGACCAAAGACCCTCAAAAAGGGATGCACGGTGAAATATCAGCGACTTTGGGAAGCTTTGATTATCGTAAACTCTCTACCATTCTCGAAGGGGGAAATGATCATATTCAAGCGTTGGTCGGATTTAGTCGTGAAACCAGCGGTCAATACAAAGACGGTGATGGTAAAACCTTAGCTCAGCAAACGAAAGATTTAGCAACGGCTTCACAAGAATATACCACAGCCAACGAAAACCGTAAGGCCTATGAACGTAATAACTTCTGGAGCAAAATCGTAGGAAATATCGGCAATCAACAAAAGCTGACCCTGAGTTATTTCGGAGATCGCGCCGATGATGTCTTATACCCGCGTTATGCCATGGATGCCCAGGTTGATGATACCGATATGTTCAACCTTAAGTATCAATACTTCAATCTCTCCGATTATTCCGATGAACTACGCGTGGAGGGATACCATTCGAAAGTCACCCATGTGATGAGTAACGACTTTAGAAATTATACTGCTGCCATGGCTCCTATGAATAAAAACATGGTAGCGCCCGTTGAAGCAACGATAAAAGGGGCTTCGATCGAAAATACGCTTAGTATTGAGGGGGCTAAAGTTTCTATCGGTTTAGACAGCAGTATTCGAAATTGGAACGGTACAAAATACGCGCGTACTGCTCCATCCATGTATAATATTCTCATCCCTGATGTCGATACAACCAACGTTGCCGTCTATGCCAAAGGAGCCAAGTCTCTTGGAAAATATGATCTTAGCGGAGGAATCCGTTACGATGACACCACGATCGATCCCAAACAAGAACTTGCGATGCAAGATGCGAACACAACCACCAATCGAGCCTTTCTACAAAATATGAAAGATCGTGATTTTAGTAATATCAGTGCGAATGTATTGGCAAAATATAATTACACCGCTCAAACCAACGTATTTATAGGTATCGGTCAATCGATTCGTGTACCCGATGCCAAAGAGCTTTATTGGGTTCCTAGCGGTAACTACAACCTAAATGAAACCAAAAATCGTGAACTTGATTTAGGTGCCGAACACACATCCGGTAATTTTCATACCAAAGGCACACTCTTTTACAGTGATCTAAAAGATTATATCTATCAATACAAAACCGGAACCACCTCAAGTACCTGGGCGAATATCGATGCACGTATTATCGGATTCGATCTTCAAGCCGATTATCTACTCAATAGTCAATGGCGTTTGGAGTCAAGTATGGCGTATCAAAAAGGGACCAAAAAAGATCCTACGCAACTGCAAACCCTTACTTCCCAAAATCAAATGGATAAGGACTTGGCTGAAATTCCTCCACTAAAAGGTCGTGCAGCCTTAGTATTTGACAACAGCGTACATTACGCGATGGCCGAATGGATCGGAGCAAAAAATCAAACGATCGATGAGAGTAACGGAGAAAAAACAATTGGTGGATATGCCATCTTCAATCTTAAATACGGTGTCGAACTTGGAAAAGGTTTTTCCGTTATGACCGGAATTAATAATCTTTTTGATCGAACCTACAAAGTCAATAACGGATACATCGGGAACGAACTGGTCACGGGTGACGATGCTATCGATCCGTTGGTGCTAAACGAGCCGGGGCGAAATATTTATGCTACCGTCAGCTATAAATTCTGATTCTCCAAAAACCATCCGAAGCCGAACATCAATCCCGGTGTTTTGGCTTTGGACTCATCGAGGACAAATGCTCTCGCTTCCGCTAACGAAACATAGACTACTTCGATCTCTTCGACATCCACACCGCCCCCTTCACTAACCCGCATCGATTCATCGATAATGGCGAAATAGAGCGTCTGATGCGATCCCGCAAAACCGACTGCCGTGTAAAACGAGGTGATTTTTTCGATCCTCTCCAGCGGCACATGAAACCCGCACTCTTCGAGGATCTCTTCATGGGCGATCTCTAGAAGCGATTTATCTTTGTCCACAATCCCCGCACACAGTTCATAGGTAAACCCGTCATGATTCTTCAGATAAACAGGAGGGCGAAATTGCCGAACCACCACCAGCGCATTGTGATCGCGATGAAACAGCACTATGGCGACACTGTCATGAACCTGCACCACGTCCCAGGCTTTTTGAACCCCTTTTTGGGTGTAGTGAATTCGAGACGTCTGGATATATTTGGAGGCCTCACACGGACCGATCTTTACATCATCAATCATCTATTCCCCTAAAATACCGCCGCTTTCAAGGTATCGGTATTGACGTAATAAACATTTTGGAAATCGGCGACTTTGGTTTTGATCGGTTTCTCTTTCATCGTTTTTTTGATGATCCGATCCACTTTGTTACGAATGGCAAGAAATTGCTTCCGTTCTTTACCACTGAAGCCTTCGGTCTTTTTCTTCATAACACTCAGCGGATTGATCGCACTGGAGCCCGCATACATCCCAAAATGCAGATGAGGGCCAGATGAGAGTCCCGTCGAACCGACATAGCCGATCACTTCCCCCTGTTTTACTTTGGAACCGGCATGAATCCCCTTTTTATACCCTTTCATGTGCCCGTAAAGGCTCGTATAGCCGTTGTTATGACGAATTTTGATCGTTTTCCCGTATCCGTTGGAATAACCGACCATACTCACCCGCCCCTCACCGGTGGCTAAAATCGGCGTACCCGGACGAGCTCCGAAATCGACCCCCACATGAGCGCGATAGCGATGCAAAACCGGATGGTAACGCCGCTTCGTAAATCCGGAGGTAATGCGGGGATTACGCATTGGAAGTTTAAACAGAAATTTCTCGATCTGCGCCCCTTTTTCATCGTAAAAACGTCCGTCCGTATGCCGATAAAGGGTGATGTTTTTCCCCCCGACTTGCATCATTGCTCCCGAAATTTCCGGCATTGAAAAATATTTCCCCAATCGATAACGCTGATCATACACAATGACCAAAGGGATTCCGGGCTTGATCTCTTTTTTAAAATTCACCCGTCCTTTGAATATCCGCACAAACGTCGCCGCTAGATTCACCGATCCCGTCGCGCGCAAGATATCATCATACGGCAACCCCTTCACTTCGGTATAAAGCACTTCGTGATAGAGTTCGCTCACCACCGGAACGATTTTGCTCTTATACCGTTTTTTCGGAGTTAAATAGATTTGTATCTGCAGTTGTTCATTAACCGGTATTAAAACTTGTTCAATTATGTTTTTTTGATTCAGGAGCATTTGACCTTTTGCATTATACGGAATCTCTTCCGTCAGCTGTCGATCTTCCTTATCCATCTCATAATAGAGGGATAGAGGGAGCTTTTTTCGCTCTAAAAAGGTTAAAAAACTCTCGCCGTTATTCCACTTAAACGGTTTGACATACGCACCAAACAGATACAGCGGCAGCAGGAGTAGGAGTAAAATTCGACCCATACCAATCCTTAAAGAGCAAAATAATAGCAAAAGTTTTATTTACTAAAGTCTCTCTAGGCTATAATCTCTTTTATTAATACGATAAAAGGTTACGATATGCGCATATGGATTTTGACCCTTCTCTCGCTGGGCATGCTTGAGGGCTCACCGATTACGACGAAGCTTCTCGATGTACAAGAAACGCACGGAAGCATAGAAGCTCCGGGACTCAAAGAGGGAATGAGCGGTTTTGTGGTCCGCTATTTTGACGCAACCCACAGCACGGTCATTGCCAATGCGCGCGTCACACAAATCAATCCCCAAAACAATCGCGCCATCATAACCTTCTCTGAATATGACGGTTTGCATCAAAACTCCCTTCCAAGCGGTTCATGGACACCCAAAATCAATGATGAAATCACCTTCGGATACGACTATCAACGAGCGTTGCTCATTACCGGAAGCGATGAAAGCTACTTTCAGATCACCAAAGCGCATCCCGACATGACGTGGATTCATCCCGATACCTTTGCAACCTATCTCTCCCACACAGGGCACCCTACCCCGCTGGTTGAAGATTTTCACAAATTCTGTACTTCCAATTCGGTCGGTTTACTTTATGTGCATGTCGATCAGACGTTGTTTCAGCTTGACTGCAAAAATTTCGCGTTTTTGGGGAGCAGCTCAGCCACAGCCTCAAGCAGCATCCCAAAAACCCCTTTTTATTCTCGTATTCCGACGATCCGTGCGAATTGGTTCGGTGCCGGAAGTTCTCGTTTAGACGCGTATGCGCCCTATTATCTCGAAGAGATCGCTTTAAACAATCCCCAAAATCAATCGTTATATGAGCTTTATAAAGGCTCATTTAGTGAACAAAGCGCATTATTGCGCCATTTTGAACTCAAGGAGTAATCCCCCATGCTCTCATCTGAAGCCCTGAACTATTTTACCTCGATTGTCGGTGCGGAAAACATCTATCACGACAAAGCCCATCTCATTGCTTATTCGTACGATGCAACCCGTGAAAAATTTGAACCGGACGCCGTTTTATTCCCCCGTCACGAACAAGACGTCAGCGATATTTTGCGTTATTGCAACGAACACCGTATCATTATCGTTCCTCGCGGTGCAGGAAGCGGATTTACCGGTGGAGCCCTCCCCTCTTCGGGCGGAATCGTTTTGGCCTTTGAGAAGCATATGAACAAAATCTTGGAAATCGATATGCAAAATATGGTCGCCATCGTCCAACCCGGCGTGATCAACATGGATCTGCAGCGTGCGGTCGAAGAAGTCGGCCTTTTTTATCCGCCCGATCCGGCAAGCCAAGAGTACTCCACCATCGGCGGTAACGTCAGTGAAAATGCGGGGGGAATGCGTGCGGCCAAATACGGAATAACCAAAGATTACGTCATGGCTATCCGCGCCGTCCTGCCCAACGGAGACATCATCAAAGCGGGAAAACGGACGATCAAAGACGTCGCAGGCTACAACATTGCGGGTATCTTGATCGCTTCGGAAGGGACGCTCGCCGTCACCACCGAAGTGACCCTGAAGCTTCTCTCCAAACCAAAAATGACCAAAACTGCGATGGGCATTTTCCCGACGGTCAAACAAGCGATGGAAGCGGTCTATAAAACCATGGCCAGCGGCGTCACCCCCGTAGCGATGGAGTTTTTGGACAATCTCTCGATCCGCGCGGTGGAGCAAACCTATCACAAGGGTCTTCCGATCGAAGCAGGTGCGATTCTCGTTACCGATGTGGACGGGAACCTCGAAGACGATTTAAATTTTCAAATGGGGATGATTGACCAAGTTTTCAAAGAAAACGGATGCAGCGAGTTTAAAATCGCTAAAGACAAACAAGAGGCCGCCGACTTGTGGTTCGCCCGCCGAAACGTGAGCCAATGTATCTCGGTATATGGTTCTAAAAAAATCAACGAAGATGTCACCGTCCCTCGCTCGGCACTGCCTGAGCTGCTGGAACGATTCTACGCCATCGCCGAAAAATACAACATCACAATCCCCTGCTTCGGGCATACCGGAGATGGGAATGTGCATACCAACGTCATGGTCGATAAAAACGACCCTGAACAGGTCAAAATCGGCTATAAAGCGATCGAAGAAGTGTTCCAAGCCACGATCGATATGGGGGGAACACTTAGCGGCGAACACGGCATCGGATTGGCCAAAGCCCCATATATGTCCATGGCCTTCACCCCTGAAGAGATGGCACTCTTCCAATCGATCAAAAAAGCATTTGATCCCAACAACATCCTCAATCCCGCGAAAATGGGGCTTCATTAAACCATGCGTTTACAATCGGCATGGAAGCATACACGTCATTTTATCCTTATGATGTTCGACCGTGAAATTACGGTCTATGCTTCAAGCCTCAGCTTTTATACCATTTTTACCGTTGTCCCCCTGCTTATCATTTCCCTTAGCCTCATCGCCAATGTCCCCGTGTTTGAAGAGCAATATGCCAAAATTCAGATTTTTATTTTCGACAACATCATGCCCGTTCAAACCGAAGCGATTGCCGGCTATCTCGAATCGTTTTTTCAAAATTCGGTCCAGTTGGGGATCATCGGTTTTAGCACGATGATTATCTCTTCGCTCCTCTTTTTCCAAAATTTTGAACACATTGTGGGAAAAATTTTCCATACCGAAAAACGGGGGGTCTGGGAATCGATCACTACCTACTGGACACTGATTACCCTTACTCCCATCGTGCTGATTGCCTCTATGAGCTTAAAGGCCTATCTCCAATCGCACGTCAGCGGTTGGGCGCTCCAAGCCTTTTCGATCTTCCCGTTTTTACTTTTATGGGGGATTTTTTTTCTCGTCTATAAGATCGCGATCAATGCCGATGTCTCGACCAAAGCCGCCGGACTGAGTTCGTTCATCGTGGCAGTCGTCTGGGGCATTGCTAAAAACAGTTTTATCCAGTATGTCTTTTACAATAAAACCTATGCGACGATGTACGGCTCATTTTCGGCGATCATTTTCCTTTTTTTGTGGATTTATCTCTCATGGATCATTGTCATTTACGGTATGAAGCTATGCTATTTGATAGAGCGCACTGCCAAAACTCAGAAGTGCCAATCCCGCTAAGAGCCAAAAAAACCTTCGGTAGCGTATAGCGCATAACGCCAAAACGACGCTCAACCCTCCGATCCATCCAGGAATTTGCACCGCTCTAATCTCGCTGGCTTCAAACATACGGATTAAATACGGGTCCAATAGATCTCCCCATCCCAACGCATGCAATACTAAGACCAAAGGGTAGTAAAGATTAAACACGATATTTAATCCGACAGAACCCGCATGCATCCATCCGAACGTTCCAAAAATCGAGAGGGAGATCGGAAGCATCGCAAGATACAACCACACATTCAGTCCTAAAAAGATCTGCCATGGTTTCCAATGTTCAAACATTTTGATAAACAAAAAGATCAACAGTACCCCAAACGCGCTAAACCAAAACGCCAAAGAGAAGAAAAGTTTCGGAAAAAAGGCGAGTAACAGGCCAAGGGTGACAAAAAGGGTCTGAAAGGATACGATCTTAATCCCTCGATCATAAAGCCAATACCCCACCGCAATCATCCCGAACGATCGAACCATCGCCGGATTAAACTCCAATGCCCACAGATAAAATCCCAACAATCCCAAAACAATCAGATACATATCCCGCCTGCCGTGCCGATAGGGAAAATACCGGCTTTGAAACGCTCCATATACCGGACGCAAAAGAAAAAAAGCGATCAGTGAAAGAATCCCGAAATGATATCCGCTAATCGAGATGGCCGCACTCAGTCCCATCGCTCCGACCAACGTCTGAAATTCCTGTGACATCGGCGTTGCGACGAACAGCGCCCCATACAATTCGCGCATCCATGAATCTTGATGCTGTTTGGAAATACGCTGATACCACTGCTCTTTGAGACTCAAATCTGGATAGACTTCATAGATCTCACCATGCGCCCGAAACCCTTTTAAATACTCCAGAAAGGTAAGATGTTTGATTTTCAATTCGATCAATACATCCCGTCCCCGAAGATCACGCACATAAGGGCTCATCTGCGCACGAACGACACTGCCGTTTTCAAGTCGAAATTTCATTGCGTTTGTCGGCTCGTCGTAGAGAAGACGAACCTCTTGCGAAACCACGTAGGCTCGTACCAGCGGATCGTCAAAGGTTTTGAGTTGGGTAAATTGGAAATATTCATACGAGAGGGAGAGGGTTAAAACAATAAGGAAGAATAAGGTAAAAAGGATACCGCTTTGTCGATCAAAAAGTTCGACACGCTCAATCTTCGCCATTAAATAATCGGCATTGAAACGTTCTCATCTCCCACGTTCATCACCGCCGATTTCATATCAATACTTTCATAAACGATCTGTGCCGCGCCGAATGTCGGACGATCGACAAACCGGGTAAATTTCTTTTGAAACATCAATTTCACATGTCCCGTTGGCCCGTTACGCTGTTTTCCGATGATGATCTCCGCTTCCTCTTCCTCTTTTTCCACATACTTGGAAACGAATTCTTTACCGGCTGCGATCGCCTCTTTTTCCCGCTCTTTTTCCTCTTTATACAGATACACATCGTTACGATAGACGAACAAAATAATATCGGCATCCTGCTCGATCGATCCCGATTCACGGATATCGCTGAGCATCGGACGCTTATCGGCGCGTGATTCAAGACCACGGTTGAGCTGGGAAAGAGCGACGATCGGTATTCCCAGTTCACGGGCGAGCATTTTAAGCCCGCGCGAAATCTCGCTCACTTCGAGGTGGCGGTCTTTTCCCCCCGTCCCGTTCATGATCTGCAGGTAATCGATGACGGCGAGCTCGATCTCGGGATGACGGCTTTTGAGCTTTCGAAGCTTGGAGCGGAGCTGATGGATATTCACCGATCCGTGATCATCCACAAAGAGCTTGGCATGACGCATTTTTTCCACCGCATCGTTGAGACTCTTATACTCTTGAGGGCTCATATCCCCCACCCGAAGCCGCTGAAGCTGAATCGAGGTTTGGACGCTGAGGAGTCGAAGCATCAGCTGTTCCGAAGGCATCTCCAGCGAGAAAAACGCCACCCCTTTCCCTTTATCGAGGAGATTTTGTACCATGTTCAGAGCAAACGAGGTTTTACCCATCGCCGGACGAGCCGCGATAATGACCAAATCCCCTTTGCCAAACCCTGTCGTCATGCGATTGAGTTCGGCATACCCCGTATCGACGCCTACCAATACGGCGTCCCCGCGCGCTTTCATCTCTTCAATATACGCCATCGTCTCATCCGCGATGGTAGGAGCATCTTTAAAATCGGTCGCTTGAGTACTCTGCGTGATTTCGTAGAGTTTTTTCTCCACCAGATCGACTACATCACTGCCGCTAAGCTCTTCTTCAAGCGTAACCCGTTTGATCTCCGTGGTAAGGGTCAAAAGATGACGTTTCATCGCCTTGTTTTTAATTTCTTCCACATACGCTTTCGTATTGGCGATCGGATTGGCGGTGAGAATCTCGATCAGCACCCGCTCATCAAAAAGCTGTTTCGCACTCAGATCTTTTTTCAAAAATTCTTCATCGATCGGCAAATCCCGATGCGAGAGTGAAATCATCGAGCGAAAAATATCCTGATGGGCGCTCAGATAAAAATCTTCGCTCGAGAGTGCCGCTTCAAGTTCATCAAACTGCGAAGGATCGAAGATGATAGAGCTTAAAATGGAGCGTTCAAAGGCTAGGTTGTAAAGGGATTCTTCCATTACTCCTCTTTCTCCGCCATCTTCTCCACCTCTTCGACAAAACGATCCACCAGTTTGTCTTCATCCAGACGGGCAACCACCTCGCCTTTAACCATCACCAGACCGGAACCCTTACCATAAGCGATGGCGACATCGGCATGTTTCGCTTCTCCGATGGCATTGACCACACACCCCATGACCGAGAGATCGAGCGGTTTTTTGATGTGTTTGGTTCGTTCTTCGATCACCGCCACCGCACTGACCAGATCGGCTTCGATCCGCCCGCAGGTTGGACAGGAGATGATATTCGGACCATCTTTAGCCGCACCGCTGTCTTTGAGGATCGCACGACCCACTTTAACCTCTTCTTCCAGTTCCCCGGTGATGGAGACACGCATCGTATCTCCGATCCCTTCGAGAAGAAGCGTCCCAAGCCCGATCGCACTTTTGATCGTCGCATGGAAAATCGTCCCCGCCTCGGTGACCCCCAGATGGAAAGGATAGTTGTTTTTCGGTCGAAGAAGGCGGTATGCTTCGACGGTACGCTGGACATCACTCGCTTTTAAGGATACTTTGATATCCGTAAATCCAAGATCCTCGAGATATTTGATGTTATACTCGGCGGATGCAACCATCCCCTCAGGGGTCTGGCCGTAGCGCTGTTCGAACTCTTTTTCCAAGCTCCCCGCATTGACGCCGACGCGGATCGGTATATTGCGCTGCTGACACGCTTTGACGATCTCTTTGATCCGTGACTTCTCCCCGATATTACCCGGATTAAAACGGATACAATCCACCACTTCAGCGGCGATGAGAGCAAGCTTGTAGTTAAAATGGATATCGGCGACAAGCGGAAGCGATATCTGCTCTTTGATCGATTTAAGCGCCAACGCGTCTTCTTCTTCAGGGACGGCGACACGGACGATGTCGCATCCGGCAAAATGGAGACGGTTGATCTGCTCGACCGTCGCATAGACATCCGCGGTGCGCGAGTAGGTCATCGACTGTACCGAGATCGGAGCATCCCCTCCGATGGCGACATTTCCGACAAAAATTTGTTTGGTTGGGTAGCGTTTTATCATATGTTATGAGTGGTTGGTATGTGAAATAAAATCATACACAGAATATGCCAATCCGCCAAAAACGATAACTGCTGCCAATACAACAACCCATTCCATTACAAATCCCTCAATTCTCGTATCTTTTGATACGCTTTTTTGTTGACAAGTGCAATCCCAATGCTCAAAACAAGAATGATTGCTAATGTTGCAAATACGATGACCTTATTACCATGCTCGTAATTTTGTGCCATCCATCCCAACAATGAAACATCAATGGCTACCAAAACACCAAAAATGACTTTCAGCCACCCGATATCTTCTTTGATTTCATCAATTTTTCCCATATCATTATTATACCATTGATTACGTAAACTCTATCGGGTCCATATCGATCTCGCACAAAGGGGTTTTCACGTATTTGATCGCACGGATCAGATCGGTGCTTTTGTCACTACGCAGAAGGATTTGAAACCGATATTTATCGGCGATCCGCTCGATGACTGAAGCCCCGTACCCGATGATTTCGATCCCCGCCATGGTACGCAGCTGCTCCACTGCTCTCTCCATCTCCTGTTTAGCTTTCACTCCATTTTTGTGGGCGTACAACAACCGTGCCAATTTTTTATCAGGGGGATAGAGCCCGTGACGAATTTGGCGCTCCTCCTTTAAAAATGTTTCATAATCGTCAAGATAGGGACGGAAAAACGATTCATTGAAACTTTGTACCCACACCAGAGAATCGTCTTTTCGCCCGCTTCGTCCCGCAATCTGGATGAGCAAGGAGAGCGCTTTTTCACGGGCGCGATAATCGCTTTGAGCCAACAGATTATCGATCCCCATCACCACGGCCAACGAGATATCGTGATAATCATGCCCTTTGGAGAGCATCTGAGTCCCGACCAACAGATCAATCTCCCGTTCATTAAACGCTTTAAGCACCTTCGTGAGCTTATTTTGAGTCGTAATGACATCCCGATCGAACTGCACGACATTCATGTTTGACGAAAGATGTGAAAAATGCTCCACCGCTTCGGCCGTCCCGAGCCGAGCATTTTTCAATCCTCCGCTTTGGCATTTCGGACATACCTTCGGCACCGTCTCGGTGTAATTGCAGTAATGACACTTGAGTGCGCGCGCATGTCGGTGCAGACTCATCCCCACACTGCAAAACGGACACTCCACATGGTAGCCGCACGCGTCGCACATCATATATTTGAAATTTGCCCGTGTCGGGATAAACACGATCCCTTGGGCTTGCGCATCAAAGTTTTCTCGAATCACCCGATCGATGGAAGGGGTAAGTGCCTCGATGGAGGGCTCGAACACAAATGTCCGTTTTGACGCATAATACCCTCCCCGAAGTCGATAATAGGGGTATTTGGTATAGCTGGTGAGACTGGGCGTCGCACTCCCCAATACAATAGGGATTTTCAATAATTGAGCAATGTAAATCGCCATATCCCGCGCATGATAACGGGGACGGGAAGAGGATTTATAGCTCTCATCGTGTTCTTCATCCACCACAATCAGCCCTAAATCCCGGATCGGAAGAAAAAGAGCAGAACGAGGCCCCGCTATGATGGTCGCACTCCCATCATAAATTTGTTCCAGACTCGCTTTTTTTTGTTTCGGGGTCATCTTCGAATGCCATAAAACAAACGATTCTCCGAAATGGTTTTTAAATCGCTTCTCCATCTGTGGAGTGAGAGAGATTTCGGGGAGAAGAAGCAAACACCGTTTCCCCTCGCTTAAAATCTCATCCATCCACTTCATGTAGATCTCACTCTTCCCTGCCCCCGTATCGCCGAAGAGTAACGCTATAGGATTAGAACGGATAAAATCAAGCGCTTGGGTTTGAGGTTCGGAGAGGGTGATATTGATAGCTGAACGTTCGTGGTAACACTCCCATTCGCCCTGAGCTGGTCGAAGGGCAAATGGTTCGATAAGCTGACCATGAACGGGAAACGGCACAAACACATTTAACGCTTCGCCGAGCGAACACCCATAATATTCGGCCATAAAGTGCGCCGTTTTGATCTGCGTGGATTCAAAATAATACGGCAACATTTCAAGGATTTCGCTGGTATCAAACGAAGGCTTGTCGCTCAAAGAGAGAATGACCCCTTCCACAACACGTTTAGAAAGGTTCACCGATATTTTTGTCCCTACAGGAATAAAAGAAGGGGAATGGTACGTTAGAGAATCAAGGGGAGAGCCAATAAGAGTACAATTGTAGTAATGCAAAGAAACTAGAAAATTACTCAGTTAATGCGGCACATTGATCACCATCAGTACATTGAAAACTGCCATCATCAGGATCATACGTGAATGTGTTATCCGAATTCATTACATGATACGTAAACGTAAGCCCATCCTCAGAAGACCATTCTCCATTATCATTTCCTGTAGAAGGAGGATATGTCATCAATACTCTTCCACCATCACCTTGGAAAGTAGTTCCAAGTGTAGGAATAAAATCTGTTTGCCCTGTCAAGAGACGTCCTTGCCGCTCATTCATAATTGCTGAGCGTATCGCCGCCACATCACTACGACCCTTCGCTATCTGTGCATCATCACGAGTAGCTGCTAATCTAGGAATTGCAATAGACGCTAAAATACCAATCACAACAATGACAAAAACTAATTCAATCATTGTAAAAGCCGCTCGTGTTTTTATCATTATAAAGTTCCTAGATTAATAAAAGTATCCTGAAATTTTTGATAAAATATTTCAGGATACTTTTCAACCAATCAAGGTTGAAAAGTAAACTAATTAACGTACAACTTGTTGTCCTGCAATAACATGGTTACCATTTAATCGAGCATCAATGGTTCCTGCAATCGTGACCGTATCACCTGCTGCGTTCAATGTTGCCGTACCAGCAGTCTGTGCATTCGCTGCCGCACAAGATTGAATATTAGCAAGGACAGGAGCTGCACCTGTAGCTTGTGCTTGTGCTGCTGCATCACTTACACATGTTCTAGCATTCGCAACCAATGCAGAAGCCCGAGCATCATCACGTGTTGCAGAAAGACGTGGAATGGCAACTGCAGCCAAAATCCCTAGAATAACGATAACGAAGATCAATTCGATCATAGTAAAACCTGAACGTTTCATGGTTTACTCCTTGAAGGTTTAGAATTTAGATTACGCTTGTAACCTTACAGAGGATTATGAATCGTTCTATCTTATAAAGTGTTTAAAAAGAGGTATTATATGATTATTTGTTTTTTTCTGATTACTAAGTTTCATTCTTTACATCCCGTTAACAATCCACACAAAAATCTTTGCTAGAATTGCACCTTATCTACCATAACTATGTATATTAGGATATCCCATGCGCAATATGTCGCTTTTAGCATTACTTTTATTGCTCTTCAGCGGGTGCGAACGCCCCAAAGCCGCCGGAATGGAAAAACCGCCCGAAGGGCCAATCCCCATCACTTCAACCGAAGTCAAACAAGGAAATTTCCCCGCATCGATCGAAGCGACCGGTCAAACGCAAGCCTATAATACCGTCCAGATCTACGCGCGGGTCAACGGCTATCTCCAAAAACGGCCGTATAAAGAGGGAGCGTGGGTCAACCAAGGCGACACCCTCTTCATTCTCGATCCCTCCGATCTCAAAAATGCCCTCGAAAGTGCCAAAGCCTCCTACCAGCTGGCCGTTGCTAACCATACCAATGCCCTCTCTGTTTTACGACGTGTCAAACCGCTCGCTCAGGCCAATGCCGCAAGCCAGCAAGAACTTGACACCGCAAATGCCAACGCCCAATCAACCGAAGCATCCATGATCGGAGCCAAAGCAGCGTATGAGCAGGCCAAACTCAATCTCAGCTACGCAACGATAAAAGCGCCGATCAGTGGATTTGCCGATCGAAGCAAACTCGACATCGGTACCTATGTCGCTCCGGGTGCGACCTCTCTGCTCACCACCCTCTATCAAACCGATCCGATGTATGTCAATTTCACGTTTAGTGAAAACGAAAAAATTGCCCGTCAAAACGCAATTTCTTCAGGACGGCTTACCCCACCTAAAGACGGTAAATACACCATTTCCCTCACACTAAGTGATGGAACAACCCTTAGCCGCAAAGGAACGATCGATTTTATTGCTCCCTCCATTGACTCCACTACGGGGAACATCACCTATCGGGCGTTGGTTGACAACCCCGATCATCGCCTCCTTCCCGGACAGTTTGTCCGTGTCAAAGTCGAAGGGATGGAGTGGAAAAATGCGGTGTATGTTCCCCAAAAAACCGTTCTGAGCGGTGAAAAAGGGAAATTTCTGTACGCACTCGAAGCCAACAATACCGTCAGTGTCAAACCGATCAGCGTTGGCGAATGGATCGGAGAGAACATTATCATCGAGCAGGGAGCCAACGTCGGCGATAAAATCGCCTTAGACGGTCTGGCCAAACTCAAACCCGGCGGTGAGGTCATCCTCTCTCCTTCCCATTAGGCAAACACGATGTTTAGCAAATACTTTATCGAGCGTCCGGTTTTATCTGCAGTCATCGCAATGATCATTATGCTGCTGGGATTGGTCGCTATTAAAAGCCTCCCTATCTCTCAGCTCCCCAACCTCACTCCGCCGACGGTCGTTGTTTCAGCCCAGTACCCGGGTGCGGATGCCCAAACGATCGCCAATACGATTTTAACCCCCCTCGAATCACAAATTTCAGGGGCGGACGGCCTCATGTACATGAGTTCCAAAGCCGCCGCTTTACCGGGGATGGCGACGATCACCTGTACCTTTAATATCGGAGTCAATCAAGATCTCGCCGCGGTGGATATCCAAAACCGTATTAATGCCGTTATTGCCCAACTTCCGCAAACCACTCGGGATTTGGGAATCACGGTACAAAAGAAAACCTCCGACATTCTTCTTATCGTCGCGATCACCTCACCCGATGGGAGTCATGACGCGACCCAAATCAGCAATTACATCTCTTCCAATCTTCTCGACGAGATTAAAAAAATTCCCGGTGCCGGACGGGCCCAAATTTTCGGACAGCGCGACTATGCAATGCGTATTTGGCTCAATCCTGACCGTATGGCTTCGCTGGGAGTAAGTAATGCAGAGGTTGCTGCCGCCATTCGTGATCAAAATCTTCAGGTTTCTCCCGGACGTTTAGGACAAGGACCGATCGGCGAAGGTCAGATGTGGACGATGCAGCTCACCTCGCAAGGGCGTTTTTCAACCCCCGAAGAGTTTAAAAACATCGTCATCCGAGCTAAAAATGATGGAAGTGTCCTTCGACTCGGAGATGTCGCACGAGTTGAGCTGGGTAGCCAAAACTACGAATATTTCGGTCGGGTAAACGGACAACCCGCCGCCATGATCGGAATTTTTGCCGATACCAATGCCAATGCCCTTGACACTTCCGCCGCCGTCGAAGAAAAAATGAAAAAATTGGCGAAAAAATTCCCCCAAGGGATCACCTACGATATCCCTTACAACACCACCGATTTTGTCAAAATTTCGATTGATGAAGTGCTCAAGACCCTCATCGAAGCGATCATCCTTGTCAGTTTGGTCATTTACCTCTTTTTGCAAAGCGCCCGTGCCGCACTTATCCCGATTTTATCGATCCCGATCTCCCTGACGGGAGCATTCATCGGGATGTATCTTTTGGGGTATTCGATCAATACCCTCACCTTGTTCGGACTGGTTCTCGCGATTGGAATCGTCGTCGATGACGCCATCGTGGTGGTCGAGAATATGGAGCGGATTTTACAGAGTGAAAAACTTCCGCCGCGCGAAGCGGCCATCAAAGCAATGAAACAGATCTCAGGCCCTGTCGTCGCGATCGTACTGGTTATGTGTGCCGTCTTTATCCCCGCCACGTTTTTAGGGGGAATGACCGGACAGCTGTATAAACAGTTCGCCGCCACAATCGCCATATCGGTGGTCTTTTCAGGCTTCATGGCCCTCACCTTTGCTCCGGCTATCGGCGCATTGATCCTCAAACATCAGCACCACGAACCGGCCCGCTTTTTCCGATGGTTTAATGCCAAATTTGCGAAAATGACCGACAGCTACGTGCGCCGATCTGGGTATATGATTCGTAGATCCTTTCTCTTTTTAGTGATCTACCTCTCGACCTATCTCTTTATCGGCTATTTTCATAAAACCCTTCCAAGCGCTTTTTTGCCGATGGAAGATCAAGGCTACTTCATTACTGCCGTCGTTTTACCCGATGGTGCTACCGCGAATCGAACTCTTGACGTCGTCAAACAGGTCGAATCGATTCTCGCCCAACAAGACGGAGTAGCCAAATATACGGCGATCACAGGGCTTAATATCCTCACCTTTTCCCAAGAACCGAATGCCGCGGTCATTTTCACCCGTCTTAAACCCTGGGATGAACGGACATCCAATGAGCTAAAACTGTTCGGCATTATCGGTTCCATCTCCCCCAAACTTGCGGCCATTAAAGAGGCGAAAGTGTTTGCCATGCCACCGCCTCCGATCCGGGGGATGGGTCCATCGGATATGTTTAGCCTCAAACTGCTTCAACCCGGTAATCCCGATTACCATAAACTTGCCGATGAAACCAACCGTTTTGTCGAAGAACTCCGCTCGGAAGCGGCGATCAAAAATCCGATGAGCACCATGAATATCAACACGCCGACCTTAGTCGTCGAAGTGGATCGCGAAAAAGCAAAAATCATGGGACTTTCTATCGCCGATGTGTATCAAAGCCTTCAATCGACGATCGGAGCAATGTACATCAATCAGTTCGATAAAAACGGTAAAACCTACTGGGTACAAATGCAATCCGACGCCCCTTACCGAAGTAATCCGCAAGACATCGGGCGCGCATGGGTACGATCCTCCAGCGGGGTCTTGGTTCCCCTCTCAAGCGTTATACGGGTGAGCATGTCAAGCGCCCCTTCATCGATTGAACATTTCAACGGTGTCCTAAGCACAACCGTGATGGGTTCTCCTAATCCCGGCTACAGTTCGGGCGATCTCATCAAGCTTCTTGAAGCCAAAGCCGATACCGTCCTCTCGTCTAATCTCACGTACGATTGGGACGGTCTCTATCTCCAAGAAAAACTGGTGGGTTCCAAATCTTTACTCATTATCGCATTCGCTCTTATCATGGTCTATCTGATCCTTAGCGCATTGTATGAAAAATGGACGCTTCCGATCTCCATCATGCTCGCCGTGCCGTACGGAATTTTCGGAGCATACGTGGTCGTTTGGCTGATTCCGTTTTTGAACAACAATGTCTTTTTCCAAATCGGATTGCTTACCCTGATCGCCCTCTCGGCGAAGAATGCCATTTTGGTCGTCGAATTTGCCGAAGAACAGCGCCAAGAAGGAAAAAGCATCTACGATGCCGCTATGGAAGCGGCGCGACTGCGTTATCGACCGATGATGATGACGTCCTTCGCTTTCTTAGCGGGGATGCTACCTCTTATTTTTAGCTCCGGGGCGGGATCGTCCGGTCGTTTTTCCATCGGAGTCGCCATGTTCGGCGGGATGCTCGCCGCTACTTTTATCGAGCGGTATTTTATCCCCTACCTTTATTTTTGGGTTTGTACCCTCAAAGAAAAATTGACGCCGAAGGAAGCCCACCATGATACGCTTTAACCCCTCCCTTCTTGTCGCGCTGGCACTCGGCTACAGCGGATGCACGGTTGGACCTGACTATGAAAAACCGACCATCAGCGTACCGGATACCTACCGTGGAAACGCTACAGCTACGTCTGATTCGCTAAGCTCAATCGATTTGGAATGGTGGAAACAGTTTAAAGACCCGAACTTAAACGCCTACGTCCAAAAAGCGTTGCAAAACAATTTGGACATCGCTGCTTCAGAAGCTCAGTTAGAAGCGTATCTCGCCCAATTTGACCAAACCGAATCGTATCTTTACCCCCACATCAACGGCTCAGCTTCAGTCGATAAAAAAAGTACCGAAAACGCGATTCCCAACCGTTTTTACCGAGAAGGGATTCTCACCACCTACGGTGCCTCTTTGGCCATGACCAGCTACGAAATCGACTTCTACGGTAAAGTCCGTCGCACCACCGAAGGAGCCCGTGCCATGCTCATGGGAAGCGAGTATAACCGTCGTATGGTAGCCTTGGGGATCACGGCGAGCGTTTGCCATTCCTATTCGCGTCTTTCGTCACTCAAAGAACAGATTGCCTTAGCCCAAAACAATCTCGCCGCTTCGGTCGATATTGAAAAAAACACTCTTCTCAAATATCAGGTGGGAGCCGTTTCCGAAACCGATTGGCTTAGTTCATCGGCTCAAGCGGATAACGCCAAAGCGACCCTCTCCCAGCTCGAAGCGGCTTACAGTGCCGAAGAAGCGACCTTTTGCACCCTTTTGGGAGAAAACGTCCATTCACTCTCTCTTTCGCCGATTGCCTCGATCCATGTTCCAAGCGTCCCTGCCGGACTGCCGAGCCAGCTTCTGACCCGACGGCCCGACGTTGCCCAAGCCGAACAAAACCTTATCATGGCAAATGCCGCGATCGGGATCAAGAAAGCGGCTTATTTTCCTAATATCAGCCTCACCGCTATGCTAGGGGTGCAAAGTGCGACGCTCTCTACGCTCACATCCGATCCGACACGGTTATGGCAAGTGACTCCCGTCGCTTCTATCCCTCTTTTCACTGCCGGACTCATCGGTGCGCAAGTAGCGCAAGCCAAAGCCGATTACAACCAAAGTCTGGCTCAATATCGAAAAAGCGTTCTCAATGCGCTCAATGAAACCGATAACGCCATTTCGCAAAATGCCAAAGCCTCCGAGCAGCTTACCTATCTTCAAAGACGTTCGGAAATGATGCGTAAAGGGTTTGAACAAGCCAAGCTGCGCTACCGCATCGGCAGCATCTCATACACCGATTTTCTGATCGTTCAGCAAAACTGGAATGCCGCCGAACAGCAAGCACTTATCGCGAAACAAAATCTTCTGACAACCACTATCGGACTGTATAAAGCGCTTGGCGGAGGCTGGGATGATCTCAAGTACGATCACCGTGATGGGAATAATTAAACGGTTTAATTCTCGTTTATAATTTAAAGGCGTATAATTCGCGTAAATGTTGTTTATCCTTACCGATAAACTGTACAGCACTTGAGACACAAAGGTCATACAACCCATGATTTCTACAGAGATTGAGACGTTAGGCATCAAAAACACCGGGAAACTTTTCCATAATTTAAGTTATGATGAATTGATTGAACATGAATTGCGTAACGGCGAGTGTACTCTCTCTAGCAATGGAGCCATGATGGTCGATACCGGTATTTTTACCGGTCGCAGCCCAAAAGACAAATATTTCGTCAACCAAGACCCTTCCAACAAGTACATCGCATGGGGCGATGTCAACAAAAAAATCGATAAAAAAATCTTTGACGAGCTCCTCGTCGTCGCACAAGAGCAACTTTCCAATAAAGATCTTTACATTACCGACGTCTTCTGCGGTTCGAGTGAATCAAGTAAACGCTCTGTCCGCTTCATCTCCGAAATCGCATGGCAATCCCACTTTGTCAAAAACATGTTCATTCGTCCGAATGAATCCGAGCTCGCCACCTTCAAACCGCAGTTTACCGTCCTCAATGCCTGTAAAGCGGTAAACGAAAAATGGGAAGCGCACGGAATGCATTCCGAAGTCTTTGTCCTCTTTGACGTTGAAGCGAATCTATGTATCATCGGCGGTACTTGGTACGGCGGCGAGATGAAAAAAGGGATTTTTTCGATGATGAACTACTGGCTCCCACTCGAAGGGAAGCTGGCTATGCACTGCTCTGCGAATGTGGGCGCGGCGAATGATACCTGCCTCTTCTTCGGACTCAGCGGAACCGGAAAAACAACCCTTTCCACCGATCCAAAACGCCGTCTTATCGGAGATGACGAGCACGGTTGGGATGACGAGGGGATCTTCAACTTCGAAGGGGGATGCTACGCAAAAGTAATCAACCTCGATCCGAACAACGAACCGGAAATCTACGCTGCGATCCGTCGTAATGCCCTTTTGGAAAATGTTGTCTTTGACGAAGACGGTGTCGTCGATTATACCGACGGGTCTAAAACCGAAAACACCCGCGTCTCGTATCCGATCGAACACATCGAAAATCATGAACCGAGTCTCAAAGCACCCCATCCGAAAAATATTATTTTTCTCTCCGCCGACGCCTTTGGCGTATTGCCTCCGGTAAGTAAACTCTCTAAAGAACAAGCGATGTATTATTTCCTTAGCGGCTATACCGCGAAAGTCGCCGGAACTGAGCGGGGAATTACCGAGCCGGTCGCAACGTTCAGCGCCTGTTTCGGAGAAGCTTTCTTACCGCTTCATCCGACCGTCTATGCCAAACTTCTGGGTGAGAAAATTGATCAGCATAATGTGAATGTCTATCTGGTGAATACCGGCTGGACAGGCGGAGGTTACGGCGTCGGTAAACGTATGAGTATCAAAGACACTCGAGCGTGTATTTACGCGATTCTTGATGGTTCGATTCACGAGAGCGAATTCCAAACGACCAATACCTTCCGCTTCGATATCCCACTAACCCTCAAGGGAGTCGATCCTATTATCCTAAACCCTCGCAATGCTTGGGCGGACAAAGACGCTTATTTAGTACAGCGCGATAAATTAGCAGGGATGTTTATCAAAAATTTTGAAAAATATCTAGACGGTGAGAATGAGTTTGATTTCTCAGAAGCAGGCCCGAAAGTTATTGACTAACCGGAGCGATGTCCCTTGGCCTACCAAGGGACATCATTCGAATCAACGTAATTTTTTCCACTCCCGTCTAAAGCATCCGAACACTCTTGCTGCGCAAATTCATCGCTAAAACTTCCACAATCAATTTTATAGATCACTTTACCGGACTCTTTATCCAGTTGAAGTGCGGCGTGTACTTTTCCATCTACTTTATACTGATACGTAGTCTTATCGGCTGAAAGCGTCCACCCTTTTTTCTCAAGCTCTTCAATATTAAACTCGATTTCTTTCCCTTCTTTGGCTTGTTTTCCTGCCTCTTTAGCCGCTTTTTGCGCTCCTACGATCGTTTTGGCGATAATCGCGTCCACCTGCGCTAAACGGTATTGTAAGTAAGCGATGTAACCTAGAGCGATGGCCGCAGCCAATGAAAGAGCAAATCCTGCGCGTGTGTATCCGTGACGTTGCATAAGAATCCTTTATGATAATAAAATGATATTAATTGTGACGGAAACAAACTTAAACGAATATGATGAAGAAAAAAAAAGGGGGATCGGGCTAATGCCCGAAAGAGATTAGCACGAGTAGGTTGTTTTGAATTCAAACGCCGTAGGACGGGCTTCATCCGGCCATACTTGCGTTTCAAATTTGTAGTGTTGGTACGTGTCAATAAAGAGATCACTCATAACCGGTTTGAGGAAGTCATTATCACGGATAAGCGCTTCAAGTGATCCGCGAAGGGTGTGCGGCATTTGTGGAATCCCTTTTTCACGGATTTCATCAAGGCTCAACTCAAACAAATCTTCATCCATCGGCCCGATCGGTACCGTTTTGTTTTTGATACCGTCAAGTCCTGCCAATAACATCGCCGAGAACGCGAGGTATGGGCATGATGTCGAGTCTGGGAAACGCATCTCTACACGCGTCGCTTTTTCACCGGCACCGTAAGGGATACGGCATGAAGCAGAACGGTTTTGACTTGAATACGTCAAAATCGACGGTGCTTCGAATCCCGGAATAAGACGCTTATAAGAATTGGTTGACGGGTTAGTAAATGCCGCAACCGCACGCGCGTGAGCGAAAATTCCGCCGACGTAGTGAAGTGCCGTTTCGGATAGGTTACTGTAGCCGCCCTCTTTATAGAACATATTTTTACCGTCTTTCCAAATCGATTGGTGAACGTGCATCCCGCTCCCGTTATCGCCGTAAAGCGGTTTTGGCATGAACGTAGCCGTTTTACCATTAAGGTGCGCCACCATTTTGATCACGTATTTAAGTTTTTGGACGTTATCCGCCGCTTCCACCAACGTATCGAAGACGATACCGATTTCACCTTGTCCTTGTGCCACTTCGTGGTGACCCAAAACCACTTCAAGACCCACTTGTTCCAATACTTGCATCATCTCAGCACGAAGATCGACCATCGTATCGATCGGAGCGACTGGGAAGTAACCTCCTTTGGTACGCGGGCGGTGACCGGTATTGTATCCGTCCGGATACGATTTACCGTCATTCCATCCACCCTCTTCGGTATCCACTTCGTAGTACGAGCAGTTCACTTCATCACGAATTTTAACGTCGTCAAAAATGAAAAATTCGTTTTCAGGACCGAAATACGCGACATCACCGATTCCGACTTGGCTCATGTGCTCCAATGTTTTTTTGGCAATAGAGCGCGGGCATTTTTCGTACGGTTGATTTTTGTAGATATCATAAACATCACAGAAAACGATAATGGTCGGATCAGCCGTAAACGGATCCATGAAAGCTGACGGCGCATCCGGCTTGAGCAACATATCCGAACGGTTGATCGGCTGCCATGCATCGATCGATGAACCGTCAAACGGAAGACCATTCGTAAAATGACCCGCATTAACCGCACTCATACGGTACGTAACATGGTGCCATGTCCCTTTCATATCGGTGAAACGAAAATCAACAAACTGAACGTCATTTTCCTTACAAAAACTGAAAAACTCATCGACACTGTTTACGAATTTACCCATGTAAATCTCCTGAAAAATAAAAAGTGGAGCAGTATAACAAAAAAGAGATAAAATGGGGGTATAGCCCGTGGTTAAAATTTAATCAATGCTCGATCTCTGTTACGATACAGAGCACATTTGTCATATCCGCAACGGCGTGCGAGTTCTTCGGCTTGGAGCGTGAACATTCCAACCTGATCGGCGCGGTGGGCATCCGAACCGAAGGTGATCGGGATCTGATACGCTGCGATCTCTTCGAGCAACGAGAGGGACGGATACGCTTCCCCTACCGGTTTACGCCATCCGGAGACATTAATCTCGACTGCCATGTCGGCTTTTTTAATCGCTTTCAGGGCATCCGTTGCCAGAAGCCGGATATCGCTTTTCGGAAAAAACTTAAACACTTTCAACAAATCGAAATGCCCCACAATATCAAATCTTCCGCTAAGTGCCATCGTTTCCACCAAAGCAAAATAACGCCGATAGATTTCATCCATATCCGCTCCCTCATAACGGCCGATAAAATCGGGATTATCGAATCCCCATTCATCGATAAAATGGACACTTCCGATGAGATAATCGCACGGACGCTCTAAAACCCGCTCATCTACATATCCGGGAAGATAATCGACTTCGTATCCGAGTAATACCTGAATTTTGTCGGCGTATTTGGATTGAGCCGCTTTCACCCATCCCTCATACACCTCCATCTGGTCAAAACGCATCCGATACTCGGGATCATAGCCCATGGGGGCATGATCGGAAAATCCGAAATAAGCCGTATCGCACGCAATCGCCGCTTCGACGTACTGATCTACCGTCCCGGTGGCATGGTTACACAAGAGCGTATGATTGTGCAAATCGACTTTCATTTGGATTCTCCTCTTGAAAATAAAGAATTTCATGATATTATAGTGCAATTTGTCTGATAGGAATTGCATAATGACCCAAGAAGAACTGGATGCACTTATGAACGAAGATATAACCGTGGATGAGATGAGCGAAGAGGTGAATGAGCCCTTAGACGATGCCTTTTTGGATACTTTGGCCGATGAAGCCGAACTCGATGAGAACGATGAAGAGCACAATCCCCACGCGTATCGAGTCTCGGCGCTGAGCAGCTGGCCGCCGCCGCCGCCGACGGATGATAACAAAATGGTTCATCAACTCGATGATGTCACCAAAGAGAGCGAAGAGAAAGCATCCGAGATTTTCGACTTGATCGAGGGAATCAGCAATGATCTTCAAGACAACGAAGGGGTGATCAAAGAGGTTCTCTCCACCGTTGAATCCAATATTGCTTTATTCGAAACGCTGTGCGTGAAGTTTCCTCAGGTCGAAGCGTTCGCAAATCAGCTCGAGAAAAACCGTAGCGCGCAAACACATCTTACCGGTGTCCTCAATATGCTTCAAAACGGAGGGGATACCATTATGAATATTATGGACATCATGCAGTATCAAGATATCCACCGCCAAAAAATCGAGCGGGTTATCAACGTCATGCGTGCCCTCTCTACTTACATGAACCACCTTTTTGCGAGCAAACTCGATGATTCCAAACGGGTTGCTTCGGCGGTTCACATCCATGGGGATATGAACACCGAAGATGTGGTCACCAGCGACGACATTGAAGCGCTACTCGCCTCTTTTGGGAAAAAATAACCCACTCTTTTTCCCGATTCATGGGAAACGAAGAAGATTAACCGCAAACTTTCATTCAACGAATAACTATTATTGGGTAGAATGGCTCTAAAATTTTATGATGAATTGAGAATGAGAACGTTGAAGACAGTGGAACTTCTCTCGCCTGCGGGAAATTTAGAAAAACTCAAAATTTCTATCGATTTTGGTGCAGATGCCGTATATGGCGGTGTCAGCCACTTCTCTTTGCGTATCCGGTCGGGAAAAGAGTTCGATCTGGAGAGCTTTAAAGAGGGGATCGACTACGCCCATGCTCGAGGGAAAAAAGTCTATGTCACGATCAACGGTTTTCCGTTTAATTCCCAACTCAAACTGCTCAAAGAGCATATTGCCACGATGGCGTCACTTGAACCCGATGCGTTTATCGTCGCGACTCCCGGCGTGCTCAAGCTCGCCCATCAAATCGCACCCCATATTCCTCTTCATCTCTCTACGCAGGCGAACGTCATGAACGTTCTTGACGCGCAGGTTTATTACGATATGGGAGCACGCCGTATCATCGCAGCTCGAGAAATCTCACTCAAAGATCTTCAGCAGATCAAAAAAGAGCTTCCCGATCTCGAGATCGAAGTGTTCGTCCACGGCTCGATGTGTTTCGCCTACAGCGGCCGCTGTCTGATCTCGACACTCCAAAGCGGCCGAGTTCCTAATCGCGGAAGCTGTGCGAATGACTGCCGTTTCCCCTATGAGATGTATGCCGCCAATCCCGAAACCGGCACCCTTTTCAAACTCGAAGAGCATGAGGGGATCGGCACCTACATCATGAATTCCAAAGACCTCAATCTCGCTTCGCACATGAAAGAGATTTTGGAAAGCGGTGCGGTCGATTCGGTGAAAATCGAAGGGCGTACCAAAGCACCTTATTATGCAGCGATTACCGCTAAAACCTACCGCACGGCGATTGATGATTATTACGCGGGGAAATTTGACGGAGAGCGCTATCAGCGCGAGCTAGGGACGATGCAAAACCGCGGATTTACCGATGCGTATCTTATCAACCGCCCTTTTGAAAAACACGACACCCAAAACCTCGATTTTACGATGATGATGGGAACCCATCAAGTGAGCGGGATGGTCGATGAATCGGGCGAATGGTTTGAGTGCAAATACAAAACATTTCCAAACGACGTCATGGAACTCGTCGTCCCCGATGAATCGGTCTTAGAGGAGTGCGATAATGAGATCGGTACCATCCGCAGAATCGATGGGCAATGGAGCATCAGCTTCAAACAACTGATCGCTGAAAACGGCAAAGTCTGGGATCAGGTCCACAGCGGTAACTTAAACCGCTTCCGCCTCCCTGCACCATTGCCTCATTTTACCTTCTTCCGTATCCCTGCTACCGAAGATATGGGAACCATCACCAAATGTTAACCAATCACAAAGGAAACCTGCTATGAGATTCGTATCCATCATCATGGGAAGCAAAAGCGACTATGAGATTATGAGAGTATGTGCGGACACGTTTGAAGAGTTTGGCGTCCTGTATGAATTCGTCATCTCTTCAGCACTCCGCAGTCCGGAACGAACCCGTGAATACATTGCCAATGCCGAAGCCAAAGGGGCGCAAGTCTTTATCGCCGCCGCCGGAATGGCGGCCCATCTGGCCGGCGTGCTCGCGTCTAAAACGGTCAAACCCGTTATCGGAGTTCCCATGAAGGGAGGAGCAATGGATGGGATGGATGCGATGCTCAGTACCGTCCAAATGCCCTCGGGAATGCCCGTAGCCACCGTAGCACTCGGTAAAGCCGGAGCAGTGAATGCGGCTTATCTCGCGATGCAGATCATGGCGCTCGATAACGACGAACTTCGGATGAAGCTTCTCGAAGACCGTATCGCCAAAGCTAAAAAGGTCGAAATGGATTCTCTAGAGATCGAGACATTACTATAGGCACACTTTTTGCTTTTTATCCATAACTAATCAAAGGGTTACCCTATGCAAGGACAATGGATGAGTATCAACGAATACGCCCGTTTGGCACAAGTGGATCAAGAAGAGGTCGAAGCTCTTATCATGCGTGGCAAACTCGCCACTACCATCGAAGACGGTGAAGTCCGTATTGACGCATCTCAAACCATGTCCAACATCATCCCCGCAACGCTAAACGAGCTCAGTAACAGCGGAGAAGAGATCAACGTCGGTGCCTCTTTCGTCGAAAAAACGATCGGTACGATCATTAGCCTCCATGAAAAAGTACTGGTCGCCAAAGACGAAACGATCGAATCGGTCCGCGCCGAAAACGAGTTTCTCAAAGAAGCCCTCGCTTCCTTGCAAGAACTCTACAACGAAGACAGACGTACCATCGAAACCTTGACCGAACAGCTGAAACTCTCTCAGCAAGAGGTCGAGTTTATGCGCCGAAAATACAAACTCATGTGGGGGAAAGTGATCGAAGATCATGCCGCTATATGAACATTCACAGCGAATGTGTTTCCTGTATTATCAATCAAAGCCGCCGCGTTTCTGATGCCATCGGGGCGGATGAGGCTCTGAGCAATCAACTCGTCTCGTTTGTCGAACAATCACTCGAACATCCCGATTTTACCCTCTCCCCTCCGGTAATCGCCACTCCACTCTACGAAGCCATGGCGAAAATGGCCAACACAAATGATCTGTACGGGGTGCAAAAAAAGCATGCCACGGAACAGGCCAAGCACTATCTTCCTTATCTGGAAAGCGAAATCGATGCGGCTGAAGATACCCTTCTTGCCCTCTTGAAAACAGCGGTAGTCGGGAATGTCATCGATCTGGCCGCCGAGGTAAGTTTTGACCTGCACGGGGCAATCCACTCGGTCTTCGACACCCCTTTTGCCCACGATGATACCCGCAAAGTTGCTAAAGAACTACAAAAAGCTAAGACGCTACTCTACATCGGAGACAATGCCGGAGAACATATTTTCGATCAACTCGCCATCTGCCGTCTCAAAGTGCTCTATCCTCACATCAGGGTGTACTACATGGTACGAGGACGCCCGATCATCAATGATGTCACCATGGCCGAAGCGCTCGAAGCGAAAATGGAAGAAGAGTGTATCCTCATCGACAGCGGCGTCCCTACCCCCGGATTCGTGTATGAACTAGCCACTCCCGAAGCCCAACAGCTCTTTGACACGGCCGATCTGATCATTGCCAAGGGGATGGGAAACTACGAGTGCCTCACTCCTGAAAGACGATCTAACCTCTGTTACCTGCTCAAAGTAAAATGTTCCGTCGTCTCCCGCGCAATCGGTCATGAGATCGGTTCTATCATCTGTAAGCTCTCCTAAGCTATAATACGCCACTTTTTTACGGGAAATAATGATGATTACTTTTGGGGATATGCTCTTAAAACTTCAACAATTTTGGAACGAGCAAGGGTGTGCGATCGTCCAGCCTTACGATATCGCAGCGGGTGCGGGGACGTTTCATCCCGCGACCTTTCTGCGCTCCCTCGATTCCAAGCCCTGGTCGGTGGCGTACGTCGCCCCCAGTCGTCGTCCGACGGACGGGCGCTACGGCGAAAACCCGAATCGTCTGGGAAGCTATTACCAATTTCAAGTGTTGATCAAGCCAAGCCCTGAAAATATCCAAGAACTCTACCTCAAAAGCCTCGAATATCTGGGGCTCAACCTCAAAGAACACGATATCCGTTTTGTCGAGGACAACTGGGAGTCTCCGACGCTGGGAGCATGGGGACTGGGCTGGGAAGTATGGTTGAATGGGATGGAAGTGACCCAATTCACCTATTTTCAGCAAGTCGGCGGGGTGGCGTGCGATCCGGTTGCCGTCGAAATCACTTACGGCACAGAACGGCTTGCAATGTATCTTCAAGGGGTTGATACGGTCTTCGATATCGTCTGGAGCGAAAACAGATTCGGCAAAACCCTCTATCGCGACATCCACAAAGAAGGTGAAATCGAGTTTAGCCGCTATAACTTTGAAATCGCCGATACGGCAATGCTCTTTGCCGAGTTTGAAGCCAAATCAGCCGAGTGCAAACGGTGCCTCGATGCCGGGCTTCCGCTGCCGGCGTATGATCTGTGCATGATGGCATCCCATACGTTTAATACCCTCGATGCACGTAAAGCCGTCTCGGTAACGGAACGTGCGAACTATATCCTCAAGATCCGTGAACTGGCCCGTGGGTGCGCGGAACTGTATAAATCGCAAGAAGAGGAGCGGATCAAACGGGTTCAAGCCTAACAGCATCCGCGCAAACTTGATTTCGGCCGGCCGCTTTGGCATCATATAGCATCTTGTCCGCCCGATTGATCCATTCTGCAAATCCTTCCTCTCGCCGTAATTGGGCAACACCGAAACTGCACGTCACATGCCCGTAGCTATACGGATGACTTGCTATACTCTGGCGCAGTTCCTCGGCAATTCCGATCGCCTCTTTCAATCCGGTGTTGGGTAATCCGATCAAAAACTCTTCTCCACCCCATCGACCCAGAAGATCACTCTCTCGAAGACGGGTGCGAACCAACTCTGCAACATCGCTTAATACAGTATCGCCGACACTGTGTCCATACGTGTCGTTAATCTTTTTAAAATGATCGATATCCATAAAAATCAACGTCATCGGCCGAGCATAGCGGATCGAATACCCCGCCATATACATCAATTTATCATTAATCGCCCGACGGTTATAAACGCCGGTCAACACATCGTAATGGGCCAATTCTTTGAGCATGTGCTCTTTGAATAAAATACGGTAGGTCAGCCAACTTAATAACAAGCATCCCAGTACAATCACGATCGAAGCGATAAGCCACATGGTTTTGAAATTATCCTCATAGACTTGAAGCTGTCCGTCTTCCACATACGTCACGATATAGCCGATCGGCTCGTCATTGAAGCTTTTCAGGGGATCAAAAATGACCAAATAATCTTTCCCATCGATCTGTGTCACGACGACAAACGAGCGATTGTCCGGCAATAACAGAGCGATCTCATCCGTGATGCTCGCATCAATTTCTTTAATTAACCGATTCGAATAATGAGGATTAGGCTCCTCTTTTAAATTGGTATCGACATAAAACGATTCATTGAGCGAAGCATTTTTATAATTATCCTGTTCATCCTTCATCACCTTCTCATGCACTGCGGTTTTTCTCAAAATCAATTCATAATGGGCGGGATAGAGCTCTTTTGCGTATTTGCGTATGGCATCGAAAGAGTACGAAAGCTCTACACTTCCGACGAACCGATCATCATAAAAGAGGGGAAAAACATGCCGAAATCCGTTATAGATACGTCCCTCTTCAAATCCGCTGACCGGTTGATGGGTACGATTGACTTGATCGATCGTAGGGCGTATGGTCTGAAGCGAATCACCAAATTTATGGGGACGATGAAAGCGTAAAAAACTAATGGAATCGGGAAGATGAAAATGGAGCTGACGCAGATCATTTTGCTCCAATCGTTCATACGCTTTAAATAGCTCACGGTAAAGATCATTGCGTATTTGTTCCTGCCGATCAGGACTCGCATGGCTCGCTTGCGCCATCCATCCTTGAATCTTCGGAGTATTGATCAACGTTTCAAATACGGTCTGCGCGGTGGTGTCAAACGATCGTTGCAAGACTTTCGTCGTGGAGGTAAACGTCTCCAGCTGTTTTTGCATGTAATGTTCACGCTGTGTGACCTTCGTGGTATTCAAATACCAATAGACCAAACCGATCAGCACAACGGCTATCCCGATGCCGACGAGAAAAAATAATAGAGGCGAAATAAACTGACCGATCCGTGCTTTCATAGAATCTATTCTAACATACGCGCACTAAAAAACTCAATCTCGTTCAGGGAACAGACATTGCACTAACACTTTGACAAGCTCTTTCATATCGATCGGCTTGGCAAGGTGCCCTGCCATTCCCGCTTCTGATGTCCGTTTTCGATCCTCTTCCAACACTGCCGCGCTCAGCGCAATGATCGGAATGGAGCTTTTCCCCTCAAGCTGACGGATGCGGCAAGTCGCCTCGAACCCATCCATAATCGGCATCTGTAGATCCATCAAAATGAGATCACACGAATGCTCTTGCATCCAATCAACCGCTTCTTGACCATTGCCTACAATGGCGCATTCCATCCCTAGTTTTTTGAGCTGTTCTTCTAAAACGATCTGATTGATGTCGTTGTCTTCGACAATAAGAGCCGTTATTCCGCGTAACGCAGGGAGTTCGACATCCTCGCCCTCTTTAATGTCTTTAATGTCTTTAATGTCTTTAATGTCTTTAATGTCATCAAACACCGCTGTAAACGTGAAGGTACTTCCTACCCCTTCGGTACTGGTGACGCTGATCACCCCCTCCATCATCTCGACAATCTGTTTGGTGATGGAAAGTCCTAGACCACTCCCTCCGTACTTGCGCGTGTAAGACGTATCGGCTTGTGTAAACGGATCAAACAGTTTCTCTACCTGATCGGTGTTCATACCGATCCCCGTATCGGCGACACGAAACAGCAATTCATGCCGTTTTCCGACCTGCCGATGTCTCACCGAGATTGAAATCTTGCCGCGAGTCGTAAATTTAATCGCATTACCGACGAGATTGGTCATCACCTGCATCAAACGAAACGGATCTCCGAGCAGATACTCCGGAAGCGTCTCATCGATCTGGGCACTTAACTCGATGTTTTTCTCTTTGGCCTGAAAATCAAACAGATGAAGCGTTTTATCGAAGATGGACAGGAGAGAAAACGGGATCGATTCGAGGTAAAATTTACCCGCTTCGATCTTAGAGTAATCGAGAATATCATTAATGATATGCAAAAGAGCCTGCCCCGAGTATTCGGCTTTGGTCAAATACTCCCGCTGTTGTTCGCTGAGTTCGGTTTTGAGCACCAGATCGGTTAGTCCGAGAATGCCGTTGAGCGGAGTGCGAATCTCATGCGACATATTGGCCAAAAAATTGCTCTTCGCCGCATTTGCCCGCTCCGCGGCTTCTTTTGCCTCTCGAAGTTCCAATTCGGCTAATTTCTCTTTCGTGATATCTTGGTTGGTTCCGACCATCAAAAGAGGATTTCCGATCTGATCGTGGTGCATCACGGCGACCGAACGGATGTATTTAATTCCGCTGGGGACAACAATACGAAACACAATATCCAAACCGTTTAAATCATTCACCGCTTTAATCAATTTTCCAAAAGCCTCTTGCAGATCATCCGGATGACAGCGTGATGTCCACTCCTCAAACGCCAATCGAGTTCCTACTAATTCCACATCCATCTCGTAGAGTTCAAGAATCCTTGTATCCACTGTAAACGTGTTATCCTCTAAATGAAGAATCCAGATGCCAAGGGCGGTTACATCGGTTGCCAATTTGAGAAGCTGACGCTCTTTTTCGACCTGTAACTGCGCTTCGATAAGCTCCGTGACATCATGCACCGTTCCGTGCGAGTTGACCGGCTTTCCATGTTTATCGTATTCGGTTTCTCCTTGCTCTTGCACGTATTTGATCCGACCGTCTTTCATCAAAAGACGGTGAATATGGCGATAGCGTGTTTTATTTTTGAGCGACTCCAGATAAGCGGTATTAACCATCTCCCGATCCTCAGGATGGATCGCCTCTAAAAACCCTTCATAAGTGGGCGTATGTTCCGCTTTACTCAGTTCAAAAATCTCATAAATCTCATCGCTCCATTCAAGAACATTTCTCCGAAGATCCAAACTCCAACTCCCAAGCTTGGTCAAGCGCTGTGCTTCGTTCAAAAGACGTGTGGCTTGGAAAACTTTGGCTTCCGTTTCCAACCGCTCGGTTACGTCCCGAAAAGAAGCATACACGTGCGGTCTCCCCTCCAGCATAATACTACATGCGTGGATTTCGGAATCAAATACACTTCCGTCCTTTCGGCGATGTTTGGAGATAAACGTGAGGACATCTTCAGGCATATTACGCATCAGCTCCAATGCGGTCTCAACCGGTATTCCCACTTCCCAATCGGCCACATTGAGATGTGACGCCTCTTCTTCACTGTAACCCAGCATTTTCAGGAACGAAGGGCTATACTCCACGACGTTACCGTCCGTATCCATAATATGAATCCCATCAATACTCGAATGCAAGATCGTATGAAGACGCTCTTGACTGGCTTGGATCTTTTCTCGATGCTGTGCGAGGAGACGATGCGTCCGAATCTGCTGCAATAAAAGATAGAGCAAAATGACATTAAAGCTCAGCCCTCCCCATGCAACGAGCCATACTTCCCCACCTTTCACACTCTCTTCAAAAGAGTGTTTGGAGAGAAATCGCACCGCCCAGACATGATTGTCGATTTTAATCTCACGGGTTATATCAAAGGCCGCTTCTCCCTCGCTCCTCTCACTCCGATACAAAAGATTTTGGGGACTTATCACCCCTTTGTCATACACTTCAAAATCCAAATACCGGCTCTGATCTCCTAAAATCCCTTTCATAAACGGTTCAAGGCGAAAAGCAATCGAAACAAATCCCCGAAGTGCCTTTAGCCGTTCTGACGGCGTCTTGATCGAAACGTTTTTGGTATATAAAGGAAAAAACATCACCACACTGGGGTGATTGTTTTGAGCCAAAATAATTTTTTCACTCAACGCAGCGCTCCCGCTAAGCGCTGCTTTCAGGATAGCACGAGCGCGTTTGGGCTCGGCAGACTGATCAAATCCTACCAGTTTACTCGCCGATTGGGACATCGGAGAGACATAGGTGATGGGATAATAGACCTCGCGTTTGCCTGAGGGCCAGATACGGCGTTCATTTCCATAACGTTTCTGCGCTTCATACGAAGCAACCTCGGAGGGAAATACTTGTTGGATATAACTGACGCTGAAGAATTGGGGCTGAAGTTGGGTCTTTTCGACCGATGCGACAAACGTGTCCCACTCCTGCTCACTCACCCCATCACTGGCATTGAACAACGCAGCGCCGCTTTGGAGAACGTTTTCATAATACTTCAGATGAAGGGTGATGATATGGCGGGCATCTTGCACCTGCTCGTTAAACAACTGTTCGGAACGCTCACGTTCCATCGTATAGGTGATATACGTAAAAAATGCGGTGACGAGCACCGAACCGATAAAGATCAAGTACACATTGCGTTCATAACGGAGGGCAGACTTAAACATACAGACCTTTGGTTAGTGTATTGTGTTTCGGTACCGTGTACGATTGTAACTCATTTTTTTTAAAATTAACGATTTTACTTTTTATTTTAGCGTGAAATCGTGCTAAAATGTTTGTATGAATACGATGTATGCCCTTTTGCAACCACTCACCCCTTTCCGTGTCGCGATCATCGATTGCGATCCGATTCTCAACGATACCTTAAGTACCATGATACGGGAAAAAGGGCATACGGTCTTACAAGCGTTTTGCGCCGACGAAATTCCCTCCATCGTGGAGCAGCGACCCGATTTTATCGTCATCGATCCCGTGTATGATACGTGTGATCAGTTCTTGCTGTGCGAATACCTCCGCGATCCAGAACATGCAGGCGTCATCGTCCTCTCCTCCGATCAGAGTCTGGAACGGCGCAACACCCTTTTCGAGTGCGGCATTTTGGATTATTTTTCTAAAAACGAGCCGCTTGAATACCTCGCCTCCGATCTCATGCGTCTGTTTGAGACGATTCAGACCAATAAAGGGAACAGTATTACCGTTATCAGTGATGCCGAGAGTACCTATCAGCGCATTTCACGAATGCTGATCCATCGACGCTACGACTGTCACCTCATCGATACTCTTGAAACAGCTTTGAACACATGGCGAAAAATCGATCATGCCCTTCCCGATCTCGTGATCGTCGATTTTCATAAAGGGGTCAATCTGGGCGAACTGCTCACCCTGCTCTCCGAAATCCGAATCCATCAGCTCTCGGAAATTTCCATCATCGTTTTACTCGATCGAATCAAACCCAATCTCGTCTCCAAACTCTACCGCGCGGGTGTCAATGAGGTCCTTACCGAACCTTACGGTGCGGAGAGTTTCGTCTCGGCAGTCACCCATCATCTCGATTATCGGATCAGTAAGAAACGGCTCAAATACGAGCAAAGCCTCTCCTGTCAGCTCAAAGCGATGATCGACTCGAGCTCCATCGTCTCCAAAACCGATCCCAATGGCTTTATCACCTACGTCAACGATCAGTTTTGCGCTATCTCCGGCTATACGTACGACGAACTGGTGGGACAGCCTCATAACATCATCCGTCATCCCGATAACAATCCCATTATTTTTCAGCAGCTCTGGGAAACGATTCAAGCCAAGAAAACATTTCGCGGCATCATCATGAACCGTGCGAAAGACGGAAGCAACTACTACGTCGATACGACCATCTCTCCCGTCCTTGACGATAACGACACGATTATGGAATACATCAGCATCCGGCACGATGTCACCCAGCTCATCAAAAAACAGCAGGGGATCGAAGAACAGCGCCGCCAGATTCAAAACGTCCTCGATGCACAAACAAGTCTCATTTGTCTCGTCGATAAAGAGCGCGGTGTTATGCAGGCCAATCACGGCTTTCTTAAATTTTTAGGGATTCCAAACCTCGATTTTGAACCAATCGGAATCAAATGCCTCAGCGATCTGTTCCTCGACATCGATCAATCATTACAGATCAAAGAGGGGGACAAATACGTCTGGATGGATCAGCTCCATGAACGGCCGGGAGAATTTGTCAAGGTGGCGATGAAAGACCGTTTTTACAATCACCATATTTTTTCCATCCATGTCCACAAGATTCCCGATCACCGATTTAGCAATGATACCTGCTATCTGGTTACCTTCGACAACGTCACGGAACTCAGCCGAGCCTTGCGCGATGCCAAAGCCGCCTCCGAAGCCGAAAGCCGTTTTCTCGCCACCATGAGCCACGAAATACGCACTCCGCTCAACGGCATTTTAGGATTTACCGAACTGCTAAGCGAATCCTCGCTCGATGACGATCAGCGCCGATACCTCCAAGCGATTACCCACAGTGGAGAGACCTTGCGCCAAATCATCAATGATATTCTTGAAGTGATGAAATTCGATCGTGAATCGCTCACCCTCTACACCGAAACGATCAGTGTGATCGGCGAGCTCGAATCGATGATTTACCCGTTTTACGCGCAAGCGGCGAAAAAAAATATCGATCTACTCGTCTATATCGATCCGGGCCTTCCGCTGAGCATCGAAGCCGATTTACTTCGTCTGAAACAAATGATCACCAACTTCATCGCTAATGCGCTGAAATTTACCCCCAGCGGAAAAAAAGTGCATGTACGGATCAAAAAACTTTCCGCTTCAAACGGAAAAATCAAAATCGGCTTCAGCATTGCCGATGAAGGGATCGGGATCGAACCTGAGCACAAAGCGGAAATCTTTAAGGCGTTCGTCCAAGCCGACTCTTCCATTGCACGCAAATACGGCGGTACGGGGCTGGGACTCAACATCGTTTTGCGGATCATTCAAGCTCTGGGCGGGAAAATCCGTCTCAAAAGCAGCGTCGGAAAAGGGAGTGTGTTTCATACCCAAATCGAGTTTGCTTCCGAACTCATCCCGCACGAGTACCGATGTCATCATAATACCACCTACCTCTACCTCTGCGGTGCTGAGGTATCGGAACGGTTTCATCTGGTAGAGCGTTATCTCAAAGCCTTCCAATGCTGCCATCAATGTGCGGTACGCATCACCGATGTGGAGAAGATCGAAGATACCCCATCAGTAACCCTCTTCGCGTTTGCCGAAGTGATGACGGCATCCGAAATCGTCGCCCTCTCCAAACGATTCGAACACGCTAGACTCATCGTCGTCCCATCCCTCTCACACGTCTCGTTTGTTCCACCGATCCGACCAACGACCCTCTGGCTGGATCGCGAACTGAGCTGGTCAACCCTCACCCATGCGTTGGAGATTTACGATACGCCTCAAGCCTTGATCTCAGATATACCGCATAACAGTACGTTTCAGGGTCTTCGAATCCTTGTCGCCGAGGATAACGAAGTCAACCAGTTCTACATTCAAGAGCTGCTCAACAAAATCGGGATCGAAAATGATCTCGCCGCCGACGGGTACGAAGCGGTCAAAAAGTTTATGAGTAAAAGCTACGATCTGGTATTGATGGACATCAATATGCCCAACCAAGACGGTATCGTCTCCACCCAGCAAATACGCAATTACGAACACAGCGTTCAAGCCTCCCCTACCCCGATTATCGGGCTGAGCGCCGATGCGGTCGAAAGCAATATCAACCGCTACCTCAAAGAGGGCTTGGACGGCTATCTGATCAAACCGCTCCGAAAAACCGAGCTCATTACTCTCATCAAGTCCTATTTTGCAGCTCGCGAGATCGAAGGAAAAATCGAAGAAACTACCCACAAGCCCCAACGGTCGGAATCGAGCCTGCTTCAAACCGTTACTGAAACGCTCGAACTCCCTGAAGAGATTATTATCAAACTGTTTGAGAAATTTATTCACAATGCCCAGCATCTCTTAAGCGAGATGGAAACCGCGTCCGAGGATACGGTACAGCTTAAAACCACCATCCATTCACTCAAGGGGATCTCTAAAAACCTCTATCTCGAGCCGCTGGGTACCTTGTGCAGCGAGTTTGAAACGGCACTTCCCACCTTCTCTCCCGAAGCAAAAGCAAAAGCACTGCAACAGCTCCGCCATGAGGTAGAAACCACGATCCATACCATGCAAAAGGAACTTGAATGCTGACCAGTAATGACACATTCGTCATTGTCAATATCGATGATAATGACATGAATTTGCTGCTGATCGAAAGCTATCTTGCCAGCGTCGATGCCAAATTCGTCAATTTTGCCGATTCCCTCCATGCCGTCGAATACATTCAAAATAATCCCTGCGATTTGGCCATTGTCGATTATCAAATGCCAAAACTCGACGGTATCGCGGTGACGCACGCCATCAAACAAGTCGATCCGGAAATTCCCGTCATCATGATCACGGCGAGCAGTGCGCAAGACACCACTCAAATCGAAGCGCTTCAGGCAGGCGTGAATGATTTCATCATCAAACCGATCAATCGCACCATCCTTCTCAACCGTGTCCAAAATTTTATGAAACTGCGCAAAGCGATTAAACGGCTCATCCATCATGAACGAACTCTTCAACAAGAGGTTCAAGAAGCGACATATGAAAGTCTGCGCGTCCTCTCCCGAGCGGCGGAGTACAAAGACGAAGAGACCGCCAATCATGTCAAACGGGTCTCAAGCTACTCCGTATTGATTGCGAAGCATCTGGGATTGAGCGACTCAGAACAGGAGATTCTCCGTTTTGCCGCCCCGCTCCACGATCTGGGGAAGGTAGGGACACCCGATCATATCCTCCTTAAACCCGGTAAACTCGATGATCATGAGATGCAGATCATGCGTAAACATGCCCATATTGGTGCCGATATCCTCGAAAATGCCCTCAGTCCTTATCTCAAAGCGGGTCATATCATCGCGCTGAGTCATCATGAGAAATTTGATGGCAGCGGCTATCCCCAAGGACTCAAAGGAGAAGCCATCCCCCTGTATGGCAGAATTGTCGCGATTGCCGATGTGTTCGATGCCCTCACCTCCAATCGCCCCTACAAAAAAGCATGGAGTTTTGAGGATGCGGTCGGATTTCTTCATACCAACAGCGGGAAGCATTTCGATCCCGAACTCGTAACCCTCTTCACCGATCATATCGATGAAGTACGCACCATTTTTGAAACTTATACCGATTAAGGATTACCGTTCCCCATGAAAAAAATACTGATTGTTGACGATCAAAGCCTCAACCAAACCCTGCTGGATGCCTACATCCGCCAATACTGTGATCAACATAACGAAATCATGGAAATTCATACCGCGAACGATGGACTCGAAGCGGTATTATTGGCTGAAGACACCCCGTTTGACCTCATCTTTATGGACATCTTGATGCCGACGATGAACGGGATCGAAGCGACACGACGAATCCATGCCATCCTCCCTAAAGCACTTATTATCATCGTCTCGACCGAGGGAGATGAAGAAAACCAGATTCAAGCCCTTCGAAACGGAGCAAAAGACTATTTTGTCAAGCCGATCCAGCCCGATGTATTTAAACATCGTCTGGGACTTTACCTTACCATGATGAACAGCACCAAAGTGATCAATAGTAAACGGAGTCAAAACCCTTTTACGAATCATGTTTTTTGCTACCATACCACCTATCTGATCGAAAACGAAGAGCATCTGGCGGAGCTTTGGGAATCACTGCTATTTCAGATCAAAGACAGTGTCCGCACCAATTTCCTCAGCGATTTGATCCGTTTTATGTATCAGCTAGGCGTCGTCATGCTCTCGCGCAAAGTACAACCGCAGATCATCAAAGAGGAGAATGAAAACGACTATTTTTTCTCGATTCTCAACATCAACATCATCCCCTCTCATATCATCAAACAGCTCATCAATAACTATTTTAGCGATGCGGACTATCTCCTCACGACGAATCTCCTTTCGTTCAAAGTGAGAAAAGAGTACTCCACCATCCATGATACTATCGGGACGACTTCACACGCATCGATGGAATTACCGGTTCCGATCACCTATGAAAAACAAACCGAAGTGCTCCAACGCTTTGACTTTATGGAAGAAGAAGATCTCACCTCCCTTGAGCTGAAGCTCAATGAGCTTTCAACGCAGTTTATGTGGATGGGAAGCAATGAACTCAACGGTGATGATGTGGATCAGATCGTCAATGCCTTCGAACGTGCGTCAAGTATCCTTCTGCTCTATTCCGAGACACAAACGCTCGGACTTGCGATCCGAACCCTTACCGATGTGATTAAAAAAGACGAACACAAATTTATCCAAATGGCCTCGCAGATGTCCACCCTCTGTAAGAGCTTCAATAACGATCTCATCGTCTGGTATAAAAGCGTTTTCTTCGAAGGCGCCCCCTCGATCCACTACATGGACGCTTCAATCCTCTCCAATATTCAGATGATCCAATCGTTCCTCGAACCGGACGAGTCACTCGGATTTGACGGAGACGACGGACTCGAATTCTTTTAAACAGCCCGATTTCGCTACAATCGTGCCATGCAAACGTTGATCGGACAAATCGATAAAGTTATTTACGAAAATGGGGGGTTTTTTATCGCCGCGCTTAAAAGCGGAGAGAAGATCAGCGCCCACTATCACGAAAGCGACATCGGTCATCTCAAAGACGCCGCCATCACCCTCAAGGGGAGCTGGGAAGTTCATAAAAATTACGGTAAAACCTTCAAAGCCGAATCGCTAAGTGTCAACCAAAACCCCCTCTTCTTTTTTCTTAATCGCGTGGTCAAAGGATTTACCAAAAAACTGACCGCCGAACTGATCGAAAAATATTCCCAAGAAGGATTGATCGATATCCTCGAAAACGATGTCAACCAGCTTTTAGGGATCAAAGGGATGACCGAAAAACGGCTTCTCAAACTTCAAAACGGATGGAAACAATTCCGCTCCATGCGCGCTTTGGGAGAATTTCTCGCCCCTTATGGGGTAACCCCCGCACTCCTTCGGCTCATCGCGACCGCCCTCAAGGAGCTCAACGATCCCATCGAAGCGATCAAAAAAAATCCCTATACCCTGATGCGAATCCACGGCATCGGATTCAAAAAAGCCGATGAAATCGCGCTGAACATGCACCTCTCCCCCACCGACTCTCGCCGTATCGGCGCGGCAATGGAACATGTGCTGGGCGAATACTGCGACGCAGAGGGAAACAGCTGTATCGAAAAAGAGCTCCTTTTTACCAAACTCGAATCACTGGTCGGACTGGGAAACCCGCACACGTACGAAGCGTCACTGCTAGAGCGGATGAGCGAGGGAAGTATCGTCACCCTCAGCAGCGGGAAACTGGCACTGGATCGGATTTATGAAGCCGAAAAATTTTTGTGGGACTCGATCCAAAAAAGGTGCAAACGTCACGACGAGCCTCTGATAGCTGATGTCGATGATTTCTTAAAAGAGCACGCGCTCACCCTCGGCGTGCAACAGCGCGAAGCGTTGGAGAAGATCAACAGCGGCGTGAAAGTGCTCCTTCTCGTCGGATACGCCGGAACGGGAAAAAGCACCACCGCCAAAGCACTCCTCGATCTGCTCAGCACCAAGCACCCCCGCGAACTCATCATCACCTGTGCCCTTAGCGGTATCGCTTCGCAGCGGATCAAAGAACGCAGCGGGTATGAGAGCGCTACCATCCAAAGCCTTCTGGTTAAATTTGACGCTCACGACACCATGCCCTATCAGGTGGTCTTGATCGATGAAGCCTCGATGATCAACTCCCTCCTTTTCGCACGGCTTGTATCGAAGATCGATCCCCATGCCACCATCATCATCGTGGGCGATGATGCCCAGCTTCCCCCCATCGGCGCAGGGAGCCCGCTGAGCGATTTTATTGCCCTTCAGGTGGCTCCGACCATTACCCTCACCCATATCTACCGTCAGCGCTCGGATCAGGCGATCGCGGTGATCGCCAACGATATCCGTCAAGGGCTCATCCCCCCTTATCGCGAGTGCTATGAGGATTTTCGATTCGAAGTGCTCGACATCCCCAACCGATACACCCTTAAAAACAGTCTCACGTCGAGCGAATTCAACGAAGTGATCCAATCCCATGCCCAAAGCATCTTAGCCCGTATCGCCGAAATGGCGCTGATGTATCTGGGAGATTCGCGCGCGTTGTTAGAATCCAAACAAACCAAAGCGTATCTGAGCCATTTTCAGGTGATCACCCCGATGCGCAACCATGCGTTGGGCGTCGATAATCTGAATGTTCTACTCCAAGAGTATTTCAACCCCAAGCCGAAAAAAAAGGTGCAAACCCATCGCGGGGAGTTTCGTCTCTTTGATAAAGTCGTCCATATCCGCAACGAAAACATGCCCACCCATACGACCGAAGAGTTTAAAGAAGCGAGTGAAGCGGTGGAGCGGCGAGTCTTTAACGGAATGTGCGGACTGCTTTTTAAGATCGACGAGGAGGAAGAGACCCTCAGCGTGTTTTACCCAAACGAAGAGCTCATCGTCCACTACCCGATGGAGGGGATACGCGACTTGCTCGATCTCTCCTACGCGCTGAGCATCCATAAGGTGCAAGGGATGGAATACGACAACGTCGTGGTGGTGATGAGTTTCTCTCATCTTATCATGCTTAATGCCAAACTCCTCTACACCGCCATCACACGGGCAAAAAAACAGTGTATCCTGATCGGAGAATCGGGAGCCTTTGAGATGGGATGCCGCCGCTTAGAGATGACCAAACGCCATACCGTAATGCAAGAACTTTAAGTTTGACTGTGAGGGATATGCTATACTTAAGGGCGAAATAACCCATATTAAGGACTTAGCATGAAAGCTATCGTATTATCCGCCTTTATGATCAGCGCCGCCTTGAGTGCTTCACTCACCGAGCAGGCTCAAAAAGCCGGGCTCAAAGCGATCCCTTCTTCCAAAGCGGCCTTGGAAAAGCTCACCTCTAATCCTGCCAACCCCACCACTGCCGCCAAAGTGGAACTGGGGAAAATGCTCTATTTCGATCCGCGCCTCTCCAAAAGCGGTTTGATCAGCTGTAACACCTGTCACAACCTCGCAACCGGCGGAAGCGATGGTATGGCATCGGCCATCGGACACAAATGGACCTCCAATCCTCATCACCTAAGCTCGCCGACCGTCTATAACGCCGTGTTCTACAGCCAGCAATTCTGGGACGGACGCTCTCCGCATCTCGAAGACCAAGCCCAAGGACCGATCCAAGCCGGACCGGAGATGGCCGCACCCAAAGGGCTTGTGACTCAGATCGTCAATTCTATGCCCGAATACGTCGCGTTGTTTAAAAAAGCGTACGGCAAAAACGTCAACGTGACGTTTGAAAAAGTGGCCGATACGATCGCCGTCTTCGAGCGCACCCTTGTCACCCCATCACGCTATGATGATTTCCTGAATGGTAAGAAAAATGCTCTCACCAAAGCCGAACAGCAAGGGCTTAAAACCTTCATCGACAAAGGGTGCGCGACCTGTCATAACGGTATCGCTTTGGGCGGAACCATGCAGGCGTTTGGCGTAACGGGTCAGTACAAACATGCCTCTGTCGGGGATTTCAAAGGGGATAAAAACGGTCTGGTTCGCGTACCGACCTTGCGCAATATCACGCAAACTTCTCCATATTTCCATAACGGTCAAATAGCAACCCTGAGCGAAGCGATTCACGAAATGGGACGCATTCAGTTGGGGCTTGATCTGAGCAAAGAGGAGATCACCTCCATCGAAACGTTCCTCAAAGCACTCGAAGGGCGCAAACCGACGATCATCTATCCGATGCTCCCCTCAGCTAATCCTTCCACCCCGAAAGTGGATGTGAATTAACCCCTTCGATTCCCGCTTGGGGAATCACTCACACTCTATCCCCATAAATTGCTTCGTATAATTTTGACATTCGCGCTCAGGAATTTGGAGCAACACAGGTTCTTTGGCGGGATCAAGCCATTTTAGCAATGCCACCAAATCACCCTCTTCCAGTGATGTACACCCCGATGTCGGACGGCCATCCGGATGCTGAAGATGGAAAAAAATGCATGAGCCTCTCCCTTTGACCCGCTCTTCATTGTATCCGATCACGGCACCGTAGCGATAGACCCCATCGGCTCGTCGCATCCACTCAAAACTCTCCGGTTTTACTTCGCCCAGTGAGATGATTTGATTGTATCGGCTATCATTCACATCGTCGATGCAGATCAGCTTCTCATCGGCATACCAATACGGCATCGCTCCGATGGCGTGAGGCTCGTAGCCGAACGTCGAACGGATCGGGAACACGCCGGCCGGACTTTTCCCGTCCCCTTCCCTCTTCCCATCATCACTCGTCCATCCCAAGCCATTGCGTCCGAGTATGACCGAAGACGCCGAACCGACACGAATATAACGATCATCGTGTTTTTCATACCGTTTTAACACACCCGCCGTCGCACTCATCTGTGGTACGATCACTACTACCAGCTGATCAAATCCGAACAAAGAGCGAATCATAATAAAAAAGAATAGTAAAAATTTTATCGGCATAACGACGCCGCCTTATGAAAGTTTAAAGTTAGGTAGTATAGCATACAGTAATTCAGCAAGGGAACACCATATTATGACCATATCCGTTCGTAAAGCAACCGATGCCGATTGTGAAATCGTTGCCCTTGCTCTTTTACAAGGTTCAAGAGCCAGTAAAAAAATCGGCTATTTTGATCTTGTTTTCAACACCTCCGACGATGCGCAGCTGATGGACAATCTCAAACGTCTTTGCTCCACGACTACCAAAAGCTACTGCCATTACTCCTATTTTTTCATCGCCGTCGTGAATAACGAAAGCGTCGGAGCCGTATGCGGGTATGAACCGCGCATCGCGACACAGGAAATCTTTGCCAAAGCGCTCGAAGAGATCGGGTTTGATGAGAGCTATCACGAACGGATCGCCGCGTATCTCCTCTGCGCTCCGGAAGTGGATAACAAAACGTGGGTTCTGGACTTTATGATGACCAAAAATGAGTATAAAAGCCTCGAAATCCTCAAAGAGCTGGTGGGAAAAAGCATGCTCACCGCCCGATTAAAAGGGTACCGAAAAGTGCAAACCATGATCGAAATCGGCTCGGTAGAGACCGAAATGATCTATAAAAAACTGGGCTTTCATGTCATCGACGAAAAACGGAGCGAATACTACCGCGAACAGTTCGATCGCCCCGGTATCATGCGTTTGCAACTCGAACTTTAACCCTCCTTCAAGGACTTTCCCATCGAATACGGTAGTTTAGGGCTTATTCCTCCCTCCATCGCGATACTCCTCGCCCTTTTCAGCCGATCGGTTTTTATCGCACTGCTGAGTTCCATTCTCATCGGCGAATGGATTATCGCCGATTTTGATCTTCTTAAAGGATTTTATCTAAGCGTTGAGCGATTTTGGGGACTGCTCAATGAGCCATGGGTACTCAAAACCCTTGCCTTTGCGATGATGGTGGGAAGCGTCATGACCCTCATCGAGCGCAGCAGTGGGGTCAATGCCCTCGTCCATGAGCTGACCCATCACCGAGCTTGGGTCAAGGGCAAACGAAGTGCGCTCCTTCCCAGTTTCATTGCCGGACTCGTGATTTTCATCGAATCCTCCATCACCTCACTGGTCGCCGGTGCCATCGGCAGACCCTTTTGCGACCGCTATGGGATATCCCGTGCCAAACTGGCGTTCGTATGCGATTCCACATCGGCTCCGGTATGTTCGATCATCACGATCAACGGATGGGGAGCGCTGCTGCTGGGACTCATCGGCGGGCAAATCGCCGCAGGGCTCATTGCCGGCGAAGCGGCGGGGTGGCTCATCAGTGCGATTGCGTATAACTTTTACGCCTATATCGCCCTCATTATGACATTTTTAAGCATCTGGTACACCATTGACATCGGACCGATGAAAGAGGCCAAAGTACTCCATGAAACGATCGAATGCGATGATGAAAAGGGGGAGATCCGTCTCTTTTTATGGCCGATGGTATGGATGATCGGCGGAGTGCTGATGTTTATGCTGATCACCGGAGGGGGCAATCTCCTCAAAGGCTCCGGATCGAGCTCCATTTTTTATACCCTGCTCATGACGCTGGGATTGATGTTTCTCTATTATCGGGTCAAAGGGGTGATGGAGACCAAAACTTTTTTACTCGATACGTTCGATGGTGCCAAATCAATGGCGCCGATCGCCTCGATCCTCTTACTGGCGTTTGCGATCGGAGGGGTGAGTTCGGACATGGAGGTGGGTCATTACCTCGCCAGCTTCATCGGTGATTATCTCCCCGCTTCGTACCTTGCCGGCGCGATCTTTATCCTCGCGGCGATTATCGCCTTTGCGACGGGGACCAGTTGGGGGACGTTTAGTATCATGCTTCCCATTGCGATCCCTCTCGCGGTAGGGCTCGATGCCCCGGTAGCGCTGGCGATGGGAGCGGTCATTTCAGGAGGGGTGTTCGGCGATCACTGCTCTCCCATCTCTGATACCACGATCATCTCCGCGATGGCGAGTGGATGCGATGTCATCGAACACACCCGTACCCAGCTTCCCTATGCCCTGATTTCGGCACTCTTAGCGCTGATACTTTTCATCCTTATGGGGATCATCCTCACATGAGCCGCTCTCGCCTTTTACTCCTCGAAGACGATCCAAACCTCTCGGAGAGCGTGAGCGAGTACCTCCAAGAGCAAGGGTATGAAGTGATCTGTGCCTATGATATCCCCACCGCTGAAGATCTGGTGTACGAACAGACCTTTGATCTGCTGCTGCTGGATGTCAACGTCCCCGGCGGAGACGGATTTTCGTTTCTCAAAGCCTCCCGTCAAAGGGGGAACACCACTCCTGCGATCTTTATTACCTCACGTAATGGCATGGAGGATCTCGAAGAAGGATTTGTAAGCGGAGCGGATGATTATCTGCGTAAACCCTATGCGCTCAAAGAACTGCTGTTACGGATACAAACGATTCTCAAACGCACGTTTTTCCATCATCCGAACGACCACATTGCTTTAGGGGATGGGATTACGTACGATATTGCCAATCAGTCCTTGATGATCGATGGGCGACTTCAGCCGCTTCAGCTCAAAGAACATAAACTGCTCAAACTCTTCTTACAGCATCGCGGAGAGCTTTTGACCCACGAGACGATCACCGAACACTTGTGGGAATACGACGAAATCCCGAGTGATGGAAGTCTGCGCACCTACATCAAAACCCTTCGCCATCTCCTCGGAAAGGATGCCATTGTCAGCCACAAACGCCTCGGGTATCAGTTCCGCTAAGCACCGTACCCTCAAACGCTTCCTTATCCTTTATGGGATCATGTCGATCGTGATTCTCTCGCTGCTGGGAAGTATCTATTACCAATACGCCCAAGCACAAATGATCTCATCGCATCGACTGGCGATGCAGCTCGAGAGCGAATCGTACGTCCCAAAACTCAAGCAGTGGCTCGAACAAGACCGAACCCTTACGACGTTTCCCAAAGATCTCGCCTATGCGACAGCACTGTATGGATACGATCAAAAACTCCTTGTCGGAAACCTTGCCTCCACAACCCTCAATTTTAAAGAACCGATCTCCTTCCATCCGCCCCACATTCACCTCATCGTCGGATTGGCTCCCTATGGGATGGGGGAGTTTTATCTGGTGTTCGAAGCCAAAGACGACGGTCTATGGAAAATCCAAACGATCGAACATGCCCTCATCGGCGGCACCGTTCTCTTCATCTTCTTGCTCTTGATCGGGTATCTCCTCGTTCAAATGTTACTGCGTCCCATCAACGATGCCGTTGCCTTACTGGATGATTTTATCAAAGACACCACCCACGAGCTCAATACCCCCATCAGCGCAATCTTGACCAATCTCGAATCGATTGAGCTCGAAGAATTGAATGAGAATACACGCAAAAAACTCAAACGGATCGGCATCGCGTCACGGACGATCTCCACCTTGTATGACGATCTGACCTATCTCGTTTTAAATCACGATCTCGCCGTCTCCAACACCGATCTCGACCTTGGCACACTCCTCACCGAGCGGCTGGAGTATTTTAAAGATCGGATCGAACAAAAAAAGATTACCCTTCATACAAATCTATCCAAGCATGTCATCCTCTGCATCGATCGGACCAAGGCGACCCGTATTCTCGATAATCTTATCTCCAATGCGATCAAATACAACACGATGGGAGGCTCCATTTCCCTCACTCTCCTCCCCGAAAAACTCTCTATCGAAGATACCGGGGTCGGTATCCCGCAAGAGATGATCGAGAGGGTCTTTGAACGCTACACCCGAGCCAATAAGAGTGTCGGAGGGTTCGGAATCGGTCTGAATATTGTCGCTATGATCGCGAAAGAATACGGCATTGAGGTCTCCATCGAATCCCAAGAAAACCGCGGAACAACCATCTCCCTCACTTGGCCTAATACTTCCCTTTCATAATCCGCGTGTGGAGCCGAATCAGCGTCGGCTGTGCGGGACGGGGGTATTGAGAATAGCTTTTCTCGACCGTCTCCATTGTCAGCTCATCCAATGCCGGATTGCTCGTGGCACTGATAATCGTGATATCCGATACCGTTCCATCGGGGTGAAGGATCATCTCCACAAAATTACTCTCCCCATCTTGAAACGTATGGCGCGGCTTATCGGCCAAAAGCGTGTTCCCCACCCGTCGATCAATCCGATGGATCGTGAGGATATGGGAAATAATGTAGTGCTGTTCGGCCGGACTCAGATCCTCAAACAGCTCACCGTAATGGCGATCAATCAGCCGTTGAATCCGATCGGAGGGTTCAACCGCCTCTTCAAGAGGAGAAGGAGCTAGAGGCGTTTCATCCGCACGCGGTACACTCGGAAGACTTTCGACCTTTTGGGATTTTTTAACAGGTGTAGAAGCTATCGTGGGAGAGGGCGAAGGGGCATGAACACGATCGAAGGTGAGAAGAAGACGAGGCGGCTCTTGATAGCGCCTTGACTTCTCCTGAGGGTTTTGGATCCACCATACCCATCCGGCCAAGCAAAGATGGATCGACAAGGCGAGCACGAAGGCACGAATCGATCGCATGGTACGCCCTTAGGACAAGATACCGAAGATTATTTAAGCTTGCTGATGTGGTTGGCGAGCGCTTTCATATCCTTATCGCTCAATGCCGCCACTTGACCTTTCATCACGCCGCCCATGCCGTACACATTACGCTCCCCTTTTTTATAGCCTTTGAGTGCTTCGAGGGTTTGAGCTTCTTTCCACCCTTTGATCGCGGCCGATTTGCCCATCGCAAGTTTTTCCCCTTTGACACCGTGGCACGTCGCACATTTTTTATAGAGGGTTTTGCCATCGGCTGCCCCCAGTACCACACTGATTCCTAGTATCCATAACAATGCTTTCATAGATTATCCTTTACACGTAGATCAATGGCGTCAGAGCCTGATGCCATCACATCGGTTTGGGTGATAAACACCTGCTCGAAGATCTCTTTGGCCGTTTTCCAGCGGTTCTCTTTGGAGTTGAGCATCACAATCAGACAGTCTTTCCCCTCTTTTTTCGCACGTGCGATTAAGCACGGTCCCGCTTTTGAAGTATAACCGGTTTTGACCCCGATGGCGTATTCGTATTCGTTTAAGAGACGATTATGAGTGTTGGCGACCATTTTTCGATACGAATTGAGGGAATAATAGGCATACTGGTTGAGTTTCGTCATCTCATTGAATACCGGGTTTTGAATCGCGTATTCGGCCAAGACCAAAAGATCGCTCGGCGTCGAATGGTGATTACCGATGTCAAATCCGCAAGGGTTGGTAAAAACGGTGTTCATCATCCCGATCGAGAGGGCTTTTTCGTTCATCATCTTCACAAAGTTTTCCAACGTCCCCCCCACAGCAATCGCAACCGCCATCGCCGCGTCGTTATCCGATTTGACCAAAGCGGCTTTGAGCAGATCATCCAGATAATAGATCTCCCCCTCTTTGTATCCCGCTTTGGTCGGTTCTACCTGAAGCATCTCTTTGGTGATCAGCACCGGCCGGGACAAACTACTTTTCTCGATCGCCAAAATCGTCGTCATAATCTTCGTCAGACTGGCCGGACGAACCTCTTTATCCGCCTCTTTGGCATACACCAGTTCATTGGCAGAGAGATCTTTGACGAGAAGGGCATCGACGTGCAGTTTATCAAGTTTGAGCGGATCAACGGGGGCAGAAAATACAGCGAGAGAAAAAAAAGCGGTAACAAAAATCGATCTAAACATCCAATTCCTTTGACATCTTGAAAGGTCTATTATCGCTTAAATGAGATTAATCCTCCATTTACCATGGAGGATGATAGGAGAAAATTTTATTTCATCGCAGCGATATGATCGGCTAACATTTTCATATCGGCATCACTAAGCGCGGCGACTTGACCTTTCATAATCGCCCCCATACCTTTGATGTTACGGGTTCCGGATTTATACCCTTTGAGCGCATCAAGTGTTTTATCGGCTTTCCATCCGGCAATCACTTCGGATTTTCCCAAAGCCGGTTTTTCCCCTTTGAGCCCGTGGCACGCCGCACATTTTTGATACAAAGCGCTTCCATCGCCAGCACTCAACATAACACTTAATCCTAAGATCGTCAATAACGTTTTCATCTTAAATCCTTTGTTGTACTTGTTTTATTTATCCGCAAGACGGAACATTTCCGCTGTCAGAACCGTATTCTTTGGCAAAATCACCGATATCTTGAAGCTTATCGGCCATCTGTGGATTGTTGAGAACCGGCTGCGCTTTCGGGAAACGCTCGCCGTACACTTTGATAAACCCTTTTGCCCCATCGGCGAAGAGTTCTTCCCATTCGCTCACGGTGTGTTCCGCCGCGAACCGTGTACCGTTCATCCCAAACGTCGCTTTAAACGTTTTCAGATACGCTTTTTGACCCGCTTTGACATCCGCCAAAGCAACTGAACCGCTTAATGCCGCTATCATTAGCAGCGAAAGTAACTTTTTCATTGTTTGCTCCTTAGAAGAAACCTTCGAGAGAAGATTTTCTTTTAATAGAGACAGTGTAAAGAAAGATTGTGAAGGAATCGTGAAACGTTTTTAACCGTTTTGAAGTTGTTCGATAAGGTGCTGAATCTGTTTTTCCTGCTCATAAAGAGCGAAGTTTTTACGCACATAGGCTTGGAGCAAAATCCGGAGGTCGTTGTTGCCCTCAATAGCAAAATCGTGTTCCATCTGAGACGTCAAAAAACGGGCGAAGTCCTCTTCGACATCAATATCGTAGCGCTTGGCATTGAGCGTCAGAGAGACTTTGACGTTCACGATTACCCCAACATGCTTTCGATCTTCGCGACGATCGCTTCGATCTCATTATCCTTTTCGGCCAGTTCGGCGGTGAGCCGCTCGATCTCATGATCTTTACTCGCAGCATGCGCACGCAGTGAGACGATCTCCTCTTGAAGGGCTTTGAGCTCCTCGGCAACACCGGCATGGCGTTCGATCAGTTGCGTCGTAAGTGAGGTGAGTTTTTCCATCGGAGTGGGATTAAAAAGCATGATTAACCTTGGGTAATAGAGTCTTGGTTATAATTCTAACACATTTTATCCTAGGGTTTCTCCATTGCCGACCGTAACCGATCCTTCTTCGCTTCGTGATCTTCTCATCCCCATCGCCACACGCCACATCGAAGGGATTATGACCGAGGTTTTTAACCATGATCCGACCCATAAAGCCCTCGTCGTCTATGATACCGGATGCCTCCTCTCCGACGTTCTGAGCGAGGGGTATCGGAATGTGTTGAGCGAAGCGATGTTTATCGACTTCAACACCCACACCCCCGAAGCAATCCGAGCCGTTTTCGACACGCTGGAGCCGTACGATTTCGTCGTCCTGATCCAATCGACCAACTTTCGCCTCGATGCGTTTCGGATCCGAGTCGAACTCTTCAAACGCTCGATCAAAGTGATCGAACACCCTCACCTCAGTCGCATAGCCGATGCAGACGCCCCCCACTACATCGATGCACTCGAATACGATGCGGCCTATTATCGGCGTGTCGGACCCGCTTTGCGCGACAAACTCGCTTCGGTGACCTCGGGAGTGATCGATACGGGAGGGGAACTGCTCTATTACGATTCCCCTTTTGAAAGTGCCAAACTCAACATCGGCGACTACTCGCACCTGAACAACATGGGAGGACAATTCCCGATCGGAGAAGTGTTCACCGAAGCGGTAAACCTTCGATCGGTTCATGGGCGCCTTAACATCTTTCTCTTCAGCGATACAAGCTATAAAATCAGCCGTCCGCCTAAACCTATCACCCTTATCATCGAAGAGGGGCAAGTGATAGCATGCGAGAACTCTGTCCCGGCATTCGATGACGTACTGTCCATGATCCGCCGTGACGAGGGCACCGTTTGGGTACGCGAACTGGGCTTTGGGCTTAACCGCGCGTTTGACAAGACCCGTACCGTGGGCGATACGGGATCGTATGAGCGGATGTGCGGCGTCCATGTTTCACTGGGGGCGAAACACGGGATTTACGCAAAAGAGGGGTTTAGACGCAGAGATGGGCTCTATCACATCGATGTGTTTGCCGATACCCATACCGTCACACTGGGAGAGAGTGTCGTCTATCAAGACGGAAAATGGGTCGTCTAGTTCATCGGTACATCAAATAATAAAACTTTTGATTCACTCAGGGCTTTAAGCCGATATGGCTTGTTATCTAAGAGTTGGAGTTCATCCCGTGCATAAAGGGTTTCTCCTGCAATTTCCACAGAGCCTTCCATGACAAAAATCAGCCGTCCATGCGACGATTTAACGGGAGTAACTCCCAGGTGTACCCCTTGATCCACATGAGATGAATAAATCGACGCATCTTGGCGTATCCGAATCGAGTTCTCTCTTCCATCTTCCGACACCAATACAGCCCATCGATTATGCTGATCAACACGGGCAAAATCGCGGTGATCGTACAAAGGATCTCCTCCCTTATTGGCAGGGTGAATCCAAATCTGAAACAATGCCGCATCTTCTTTCTCGGTCGCAAATTCCGAATGCAATACGCCGCTTCCTGCACTCATATACTGCACCTGCCCCGCATGAATAACACCGTGATTACCCTGAGAGTCTTTATGCTCTAATGCACCGCGCGTCACGATCGATACGATCTCCATATCCCGGTGCGGATGCATCCCGAACCCTTTTCCCGCCTCAATAACATCATCATTGATCACTCGCAATGCCCCAAATCGCATACGCTCAGGATGATGATATTCGGCAAACGAAAAGCTAAACCGGCTGTGCAGCCATCCATGCTCTGCAACACCTCGTTCATTCGCCCGATGGATACGATACGACACTTTTATCTCCTTCATTTTAGCAAAGACGATAACAGGAGATAGCGATACTAACAGGATAAGTAAACGTCTTCGTTCAAGACTTACCTCGCAATGTTCACGCATCTTTCTCCTCAATCTGCTTTGGAATCACAATAGAGAAGCATAATCCTTCATCCTGATTACCGGCAGTGATCGTACCGTGTAAATGCTTATCTACGATGGTTTTGGACATGTAAAGTCCAAGCCCTGTCCCGGTTTTTTTATCTTTAGTCGAAAAATACGGATCGAAAATATGAGTCACGACGTTCTCGTCGGCTCCGCCGCCGTTATCGGCAATCGTGATACGAAGGCTATCTCCCTGATCCTCCACACGAGCGTCGATATGCCCCCCTTGCGTACGATGCTGTTCAATCGCTTCTTCCGCATTTTTGATAATATTCAAAAAGACTTGCAACAACTCTCGTCCGTAGGTTAATACGGTGCTGTTTTCATCGCTTTCGATCCGCAAACTAATACTATGATATTCAAGGCTTTTACCGACGATCTCTCTGGCTTCCGTCAAAATATCGACGATTTTCACCGCTTCCTTATCTTTATTCGGACGAAAAAAGTTTCTAAAATCATCAATGGTTTGCGATAAATAATCGGTTTGTTTTAAAATCTCATGCGCCTCTTTCGCAACATGCTCGACGCTCACTTCATCCAGTTCTACATCAAGAATCAAATTGTTGGCTCCCATGGCGATTACGGTGATCGGTTGACGCCATTGGTGGGCGATCATTCCTATCATCTCTCCCATCGCCACATGGCGAGATTGGGAAATCATCAGTTCTTCTTGTTCAATCAGTTCTTGTTCGAGTGCTTTTTGTTTGGAGATATCGGTGTGAAAGCCCACCATCCTGACCGGTTTTCCATTCTCATCAAACAGCGTTTGCCCTCGATCTAAAATCCATAGCCAATGGCCGTCTTTATGCCGTATGCGGTGGATGCTTTCATAAAATTGCCCCGGTTTTTGATGGCTGTATGCCACTGCTTCTTCGGCTTGCTGAAGATCATCGGGGTGGACGTTGTTCGTCCATGTCTCCACGATATTCGGAAGCTCATCATCCCTATACCCCAGCATCTCTTTCCAGCGCGGAGAAAAATAGACTTCATCGGTGGTTAAATTCCAATCCCATAAACCGTCCTGCGTCCCCGTAATCGCAGATTCAAGACGCTCTTTAACGATTTTAAGCTCTTTTTCTCCCGCCACGATCGCATCGAGCATTCGGTTAAACTCTCGCGAGACTTGGGAAAGTTCATTATACCCCTCCTCATCCGCCCGCACCTCTCGGTTACCGTTATGGACATCTATCATAGTTTCAAGCAACGATTGAAGCTGTCTCGTAAAGGTATTAACAATCACATAGAGCATCGTAAAAATAGCACTCAAATAAAGAAAGCCAAATCCGATCCCTTCATAAATCTGTTTCTTAATCAATGCCAATCTGGCGCTTCGATCAAATCGCAGATGAACGATTCCGATATGCTCATTCTGATTATGAATCACTCTGAACACATCGATATAGTTTCCATGACGGAAAAGAGACACGTCATAATCGCGTGTTTCTCGTATTTTCCGTAAAAACGCGATGCGCCGCTCATCGGAAATGTACTGTCCCACCAGCGATTTATCGGTATGGGCGAGAACTTTTCCATCCATATCGATAATGGTGGCAAAGACCAAATCGTTGTAAATCGAAAAATTCTCTAACGCCTCTTCCAATCCCGCATAATCATCGCTTAACACCCATGTTTTCACCATCGAGGCAAGCACTTTACTGTGATCTGACGCTTGTTCCAAACCTTTTTTAAAGGTGGTTTTCACGTTGCTTGAGATTTCAAAATAGACAAATAGTGTAATGAGAAGGGTTAAAAACAGCCCGATTCCACCGATTAACTGTCCCCGAAAACTTGTGGGAAAGAGGTTTTTCCATCGATTTTTCATGGCATCACCCCTATCGGACGAACCTCTTTCTCAAATTGTTTTAAAAAAAGTCTAACTGGTTCATAACTACGATCATCCGCTTTCTCATAACGGCTTAATTCCATTGTCTTAAGAATTTTTCTTCCCTCTTCCGTCGTCTGCATCGAGGTGATAATCTGTGCCACCTGATCGACAATTCCGACAGGAACATGATGATGTGCCACCAAACCGTTATTCGGAAGCGAAAATGTCTCCCATTTCACCATCACTTCTTTAGCAATTTCAGGTCGCTCTTTGCTAAACGCTTTCCATGGCGGAGGCCAGGTCGCCGCTGCCGCCGATTTCCCCAGATAAACGTTCATGATGGAAGACTCTTGTGAGCCAACATAGTTATTTTTAATGTCTTGGGTGATATTAATCCCCCGTTCATGAAGATACCATTGCGGCATCATCGTCGCGGCCAGTGCCGTCGGTGCCGGATAACTGATCGTTTTCCCTTTCAAGTCCTCTATACTCTTAATCCCGCTGTCTTTTCGAATCAGGATAATCCCTCTAAAGTTTTGATCATCTCCCATTTTGGCAAAAATCTTATACCCTTTTTCTGCCGCTTTGACGGTTTGATACGGGTTAGGAAGGGCAAAATCGAGCTTTTCGGAAAACAGCTTTTTTTCAAACGCCTCATAATCTCGCGACGCTTCGAGTCGTACCATCCCCCCGTCTAAGCGGCGGTTTATATACTCGATCATCGGCTCATACACTTCAAATAACCGCTTGGGGTTATGAAGCGGATGAACCCCAAAGATATAAACCCGCTGTTGGAGTGGAGGATGCGCAGAATAACGTGGAGTGTAGTCTTCACTGTTGTTTTGGCATCCTGCCATCAACACGACTAGAATGCCCCACATTATGAGCTTATATATCATAATCCGCCCTTCTTGAAGATAATAAGAACTATAGTATCACTAAAAGACATAATTTACAATCACATGGTACTGATTGAGCCAATCGACCTGATTGACCCGTCCCTCTTTAGTGGATGTGGTGTCATTGTCGATCCATATCCCCTTGAGCTCCCATGACCAATTCCCCTTCTTGTACCGAAGAATCGCCTTGATATCCTGCTGATCCTCACGATAGCGAGGATTCGTATAAAGGGCGTAAGCCAAATGGGTCGATATCCCCTCCCACTCAAGAAATTGGTATTTCTGCGTGTAGCCGATCTTATACCCCTGCGTCCCGCCGACACACCCTCCGCCCGCGCTCAATGCGTTTCCATAAAACGATTGCCCCAGACTGTTGGTCGTGGAACTGTAGGCATACATGAGTGTACCGTCCCACGGCGTCAGGATAGAATCGTACGCGGAGTCGTCTCGAAAAATAGACCGATACACCAAATCCCAGCCGCTCTCTTTGTAACTGAACTCGGCACGCACCCCGATACCGGAGGCATCGATTTTTTTCCCTTGCGTCACCGAGGTGGCTTTTGCTAAGTTGATATCGGCATTCCCGACGCTTTTTTGGCTCACCGCCTCCGCTGAGAGAGTATAAAAATCCCCTTTGTATTCGATATCGGTGTACGCCGTATTCAGAAAATCGGGGAGATAAAGATTATAAAGACGCAGTGTGAGAGGAGAAGAGGCATAGGTCAGCATCACCGGGATCGCATACCCCTCTTCTCTACCCGTGATCGAGAACGTATCGGCTCCCAGCGCGTGCTTGAGGATATTGCTAAAGCGATCAGAAGAGCGCTGTTTAAAGCGTTCGACATACCCCACGGAGATTGACGTGCTATCGCTTAGGCGGACAGTCCCTTCCCCTCCCTCGACAGTCGAGGGAAGCATCCTTACATCTTTTGCTCCGATCATCGGGGTGTTGATCGCACGGCGACCATACCACCCGCTGAACCGATCATTCGCGTAATCACCGTACCCTTCTGCGATAATCGTAAACCCATCGGAAGGATCATCCCCTCTAACACCGTTGTCCTGCCCGATGGACGAACTCTCGACGTGCTCGGGGAGTGCAAACGGCTGAACGCTCATCAGTGTCGTCCCCAGCTTCCAGCCGTTCCAGCGTCCCGTGGAATAGTGAAGTTGCCCGCCGATGGAATGGCCGTATGCCGAAGAGTGAAGACCGGTAATCGATTTTTTATTCGTTTCGATGTAGTAATATCGAATATTTCCCGATACTTTCCCCTCTTTTACCCACGATTCGAAAGAATCGGCACCCAACAAGGCGGCAGAAAGGAGCATTATCCAAAAAAAGATAGTCATCCTTCTACCCCTTCTACCCATTCGTCAGATCTATTTCTTATTGTAGCATCAAAGCTCTGTTTGTCGTAGAAAAGTAAAAATACTTTGATAAATCAAACTTACTTTTTTAACACCGTGGTGTTTTTGTCTCTGGTGACTATACTTCATCATCATAATCACAAGGAAATACGTTATGTTTACCGTACACATGGAACACGAATGTCCCTGTTTTAAAAAAAGCGACTACGCCGCCACCGCTACCTTTCAAACCCAGCAGGAAGCCTATCAATACGCGAATATCCTTGCCGAACTGATGAACGAAGAGTTCTGCGGCACCCATACCTTTTATCCTCAAAAAGCCGAGGGGGATGCCTTCGTCATCCGAGTGGGGATCAATACAAGCGCGTTCGAGGCCAATAAGCATATCACCTGTGATGTGGGGTGTGGATCAACGGATAACTGGACACTTGAATCGACACAAAAATCTGAAAAAGAGAACTGTGGTTCAGGATGCGGGTGCGGTGAATGATGTTCGTTTAAAAACCGCAATTTAGCTATAATTCGACATCTATTCTTGGGGGTCTTGTTTGCCGGTTTTTAAAGTCCATACCCCCTACCAGCCTTCAGGCGATCAGCCCGTCGCCATCGAAGCACTCTCATCGGGTATCAAGCGGGGAGAACGCTACGTCGCCCTTGAGGGGGTGACGGGAAGCGGTAAAACCTATACGATGGCCAAGGTGATCGAAGCGGTACAGCTACCCACCATCATCATGACTCATAACAAAACCCTCGCCGCGCAGCTCTACAGCGAGTTTAAAAGCTTCTTTCCTGAAAACCATGTCGAGTACTTCATCAGCTACTACGACTACTACCAGCCGGAGGCCTACATCCCGCGCCAAGACCTCTTCATCGAAAAAGACAGCTCTATCAACGATGAGCTCGAACGCCTCCGCCTCTCCGCCACGGCAAATTTGCTCAGCTACAACGACGTCATCGTCGTCGCTTCCGTCTCCGCCAACTACGGACTCGGAGATCCCGAAGAGTACGAAAAGATGGTGCAGGTGATCGCGCTCGGCGATGAGATGAACCAAAAAAAACTGCTCCTTCGCCTCGTCGAGATGGGATATGCCCGTAACGACGCTTATTTTGAGGGGGGAAATTTTCGGGTCAACGGGGAAGTCGTCGACATCTTTCCCCCTTACTGGCAGGATCAGGCATTGCGGATCGAATTTTTCGGGGACGAGGTGGAGCGGCTTGCTCTGTTTGAGCCACTGAACAACAGCGTCACCGAAACCATCGAGACCATCACCATCTACGCCACCAGCCAGTTCGCCGTCGGACAGGAGAAACTAGCCCGTGCGATTAAACGGATCGAGGATGAACTCGCAGAACGGCTGGCCGAATTCGAAAGAGAAGGGAAAATCGTCGAAGCCCAACGGCTGAAACAGCGATGTGAATTTGACCTCGAGATGCTCCAAGCTACCGGTATGTGCAAAGGGATCGAAAACTATTCCCGCCTCTTGACGGATAAAAAACCCGGGGAAGCCCCCTATACCCTTCTGGACTACTTCGCCCTCCATCATGACAAATATCTGATCATCGTCGATGAGAGCCACGTTAGCCTTCCGCAGTTTCGCGGGATGTTTGCCGGTGATCGCAGTCGTAAAGAGGTGTTGGTCGAACACGGTTTCCGTCTCCCCAGCGCGCTGGACAACCGCCCGCTGATGATCGATGAATTCATCGAAAAAGCGCCCCACTATCTGTTTGTCTCGGCGACTCCCGCCGCACAAGAACTCAATCTCAGCACTACCCTCACCCATCAGATCATCCGACCGACCGGACTGCTCGACCCGATCATCACGATCAAACCCTCCAAAAATCAGGTTGAAGACCTGCACGATGAGATCAAAAAGACCGTTGCTATAGGGGATCGGGTCCTCGTCACCGTCCTGACGAAAAAAATGGCCGAAGCACTGACCAAATACCTCGCCGATCTGGGGATCAAAGTGCAGTACATGCATTCAGAGATCGATGCTATCGAACGCAATCAGATTATCCGGGGACTGCGTGTGGGGGATTTCGACGTCCTTATCGGGATCAACCTTCTGCGAGAAGGGCTCGATCTCCCCGAAGTAAGCCTTGTGGCGATTCTCGATGCCGACAAAGAAGGCTTTTTACGTTCCGAAACTTCCCTCATTCAAACCATCGGCCGTGCGGCGCGAAATGAGCGGGGACGAGTACTCCTCTATGCCGAAAAAATAACCGGATCGATGGAGCGGGCAATCAAAACGACGACCGAGCGACGCGCGGTTCAAGAAGCCTACAATAAAGAACACGGCATCACTCCGACAACAACCAAACGCTCTTTGGATGAAAATCTCAAACTCGAAGATCCGAGCGAGCTCTATAATCGTTCTAAAAAAGCCAAAACCCTCCCTGCCGCCGAGCGCAAAAAACTGGTCGAAGAACTCACGATGAAGATGAAAGAGGCGGCCAAAAAACTTGAATTCGAAGAGGCCGCACGTCTGCGGGATGAAATCGCTAAAATAAGGAAATTATAATTATGGATGATCTTTTTACCAGTATCACAACCTATGGCTATATCGGCCTCTTTATCTACTCTCTGGGAGGAGGATTCGCCGCGCTAATGGCGGCGAGTGTGCTGAGTTTCGCCGGAAAAATGGATCTCTCCATCGTTATTTTAGTGGCGTTTGCGGGGAATGTCCTCGGAGATTCGCTCCTCTTTTACCTTGCCCGTTATCATAAACGCGATATGATGGAGTATTTCAAAAAACACAAACGCAAACTCGCGTTTTCTCACCTGTTGATCAAACGGCGCGGCGCATGGATCATCGTCATCAAAAAATTCATTTACGGCCTTAAAACCCTCATTCCACTTGCGGTCGGACTAACCAAATACGAATTTTGGAAATTCAGCCTCTATAACGTACTGGGAGCTGCGATATGGGCCTTGCTCATCGGAGAGGGGAGCTATCTCTTCGGCGGAGCAATCATCGAGGGGTACAAAGTGGTCGCGGGAAAACCCTATCTGGCTCCCATTACGCTCATCATTGTCGGATCACTGGTGTGGTTTTATCTCTCTTTGGCAACCAAGAAAAAGTAGCTTTTTTCGATCGCCAATATCACGAGTCCCACAATCAGCCCAACTAAAAACTCTGCGGCCAAGGAGGGAAGCGCTTCCGTCCAATGGTGCAGTAATTCGATGTGGTGAACAAAAATCCCCCCTCCGACCAACAGCATCGCTACCGTTCCGATCACCGCTAATACCTTGATCACCTTGGGCAAAGAGGTGACCATCAGCTCACCTAGTCCATGCAGTAATCGTTCGGTGATTCCGCTTCTCCTCTGGGCTTTCGCCATCAATCCAAATCCCATATCGTCCATACGTACCAAAAAAGCGACGATTCCATACACCCCTACCGTCGCGAGTAACGCGATCCCCGAAACAATGACGATCTGTACCCCCAGCGGCTGAGCGGCGACCGTCCCCAACGCAATGACAATAATCTCGATCGAGAGGATAAAATCGGTCAAGATCGCCGATTTGATTTTTTCCGCTTCCCCCTGAAGGATATCGGCTTCATTGTCCGTTGTCTCAGCGATAGGCTTAGGGTGTTCTGCGTGCGAGAAAAGATACTCATAAATTTTCTCCGCTCCTTCAAAACACAAATAGATCCCCCCTACAATCAAAACAGGAACAATCAAAAACGGCGCAAACGCGCTGAGAATGAACGCAAAGGGGAGAATGATCACTTTATTACGCAGTGAGCCTTTGGTAATCGCCCACAGTACGGGAAGCTCACGCGATGCGTGAAAACCCGCCGATTTTTCGGCATTTACCGCCAGATCGTCCCCTAATACTCCGGCCGTTTTTTTAACGGCCACTTTGCTCATCGCCGCCGTATCGTCGAGTAAAATCCCGATATCGTCCAATATGGCAAAAAATCCGCCGGTCATGCTCTCTCCTTGTTTAGTTGAAATCCATTAGAAAAGAAGCTGTTCTTCCGTTTTCGGTGTTTGCTCTTGAGTGGTCCCATCGGGTGCAAGGGTATCGCCCATCTCGGTTTCGTTTTGATCTTTGGTGTCGGTATCGAGTTCGACGCCGTTCGGACGATCGAAATAGCGCTTGGTATTGGGGTAAATACGAAGCATGTCTTGATAAAAATAGCGGAAAACCGGTGCAGCAGCACGGCCTCCGGTTTCGCTTCGGTGCATCGGCGTGTTATTGTCATTTCCAAACCACACCACCGTCTCTACGGTCGGAGAGTATCCGATAAACCACGCATCGACACTTTTGTTCGTCGTCCCCGTTTTACCCGCGATATCCATTCCCGCAACCCGAGCACCCGTACCCGTCCCATAATTGACGACGTCTCGAAGCATCGAAGTCATTTTATAAATCTGACCCGGGCTGTTCACCTGACGGTGCTTATTCTCATAGCGAAACGTCTCCCCTTTCGGCGTGACGACATGACGGATCAAAATCGGGTTGGTCATCACCCCATTACCCGCAAACATCGTAAAATACTTCGCCATATCATACGGAGAGAGGGTGATGGTCCCCAATGCAATCGAGAGATCGGGAGGAAGATTTTCAACAATCCCATACCGGCGTAATCCTTCCACCACATTTTGGAATCCCATATCACTGACCATATTGATCGTCGCCAAGTTACGCGAATGAGCCAACGCATCGCGCATGGTGACCATCCCTTTATACTCGTTTTTATAGTTTTTCGGTTTCCATGTTTTCTCTTCCCCAGTATCGGTACCGTACGTATAGGTGCGAGCGATGTCGGGAACCAACGATGCGGGAGACATACCGCTGTCGAGCGCCACCTGATAAATGAACGGTTTAAACGCCGATCCGGGCTGACGTTTCGCCTGCGTTACACGGTTAAAGGGGCTCTCGGAATAATTATATCCCCCCACCATGGCCAAAATCTCACCCGTATGAGGATCCAAACTCATCAAACAGCCATTGAGCTGAGACTCCGCTTCGGGACTCATCTGACCCGATTCACGCGCTCGTGCCAAAATCTCTTCACGCCCCGATTGGAGCGCTTTGTATCCCGCCTCTTGAAGCCTCATATCGATCGTCGTATAAATCTTGTATCCACCGCTGCGGATATCGGGAAAGGCATCGCCTAACTGACGCATTACCTCATCGATGACGTAAGGACCAGAGTTTTGGCTCAGCGTATCGTTATACACTTTCGGACGCTCTTGTGTCGCTCGATCATACGTCTCCTGATCGATCCACCCCAGCTCCAACATTCGCTCGATGATACGATTAGCTCGCCCCAGACACAACTCATAGTTTTTCGTCGGGGAATAGAAATTCGGCGCTTTCGGCAATCCCACCAACATCGCGCTCTCTTTAAGGGTCAACTCTTTGAGCGGTTTACGAAAATAACCATCCGATGCAGTTTTAATCCCATAATAGCCGTGCCCTAAATAAATCTCATTAAAATAGCGCTCCAAAATCTGTTCTTTAGTGAGTTCTTGTTCGATCCGGATCGCGTACAAAACCTCTTTAAACTTACGAGAAAACTTCTTTTCCCGTGTCAAAAGGGCATTTTTCACCAGCTGCTGCGTGATGGTACTCGCCCCCTCTTTGAGTTTTCCGGCACTGACGTCTTTGATAATCGCGCGGACGATCGCATCGGGATTGACACCCCCATGTTCAAAAAAATCGGTATCTTCGATCGCGATGAGCGCTTCGATCAAGCGGGGGGGAATATTCTCAAACGAAACGTAATAACGGTGCTGGTCGCTGAATAAATTGGCGATCTTTTGCCCGTTTCGATCGTACACTTCGGTCGTCAAACGAGGTTTATAATTGATAAGACGCTGCGTTTCGTACTCGAAGTTGTAGATAATGTATCCCAAAAAAGAGACCGGTATCATAATGATGACGGCCAAAGCGATCCATAAATATTTTTTCATTCTCTAAATTCCCGATTGGTAAAATCTGCTTTGATTAATGCGTTTGTATATTCTTCTTGCGGATCACTTATCACGCTCTCCATCGCCCCTTTTTCGATGACACGCCCTTTTTTCAGGATACATATCTCCTCGCACAGCGAAGCGGCCACATTCATATCATGGGTGACAAAGAGGATCGAAAATCCCAATCTTTCCCGCAATGATCGCAGAAGCTCGATCATTGCCTGTTTGGACTCAGGATCAAGCGCTGTTGTCGGTTCATCCAGCAACAGAAGCCGGGGATTATTTCCCAGCGCCATCGCCATCACGACCCGCTGAAGCTGTCCTCCCGATAATTCAGGGGGATACCGCTTCAAAAGTTCTTCTTCCAGCCCCAGCAGTCCAAAAAGCTCTTTCGACCGTTCTGAGGGCAAAAACATCTGATCGTTGATCTTGGTCAACGGTGAAAGTGCGGTAAAAGGGTTTTGGGGGACTAACGCCACACTTTTTCCCGCTATCCACTCGAAATCGGAGCGTTTGTTCACTTCCACGTCCAACATCGGATCGGCAATCCCCAACAGCGCTTTCAAGGTAAGCGATTTTCCGCTTCCGCTTTCCCCCACCAATGCCAATGAACGTGTAATCTCAAATCCCACATCAACCAGGATATCTTCTTCTTTGCGAACGATAAGCCGATCAATAGAGATGGATTGCATCTTTTTATTTTACCTTATACGGGCTGAGAAGCGTGCATATTTTTTCCAAACTTTCACAATCCATCCCCAAACGGGCAATGAGACGAATAATCGCTTTGGATACGGTGGGTTGGCGAATCGCTCCGACCATCACTCCCAGCTCCTCTTTAAGGGTGTGTTGAATCTCCAACACCTGAGAATTATTCCCGATTTCGATCGGGACGATCAACCCCGCGATCTCCAATCCCAGTATCCTTTTAATGATCTCTCGGCGTTTTGCAATTTCGCCGCTTAAAACCGCCGCATTCTCGAGAATATAGTTCAGCGAATGGTGCGCCAGCGCTGTGTCGTACAAAGAGGGAGCGGTAGCGTAGATCACATTTTTTGCGCGGTTGATCAGATAATTGCAAATGTGCGCAGAAGAGAGGACATACGCTCCGAAGCTTCCGTACGCTTTTCCCAACGTCCCCATCTTGATGATATTGGGGTGATACGCGATCGCATAATGATCCAGTACCCCCATCAGACGCGGTCCGATCACCCCGCTGCTGTGGGCTTCATCGATCAAAATCAATGCGTTGTAGTGTATGGATAGCTCAATGATCTTGCGAGCAAGCAGATCGCCTCCCATCGAATAGATCCCCTCGACTGCCACCACGATCCGCTTGCCCGCATGATGGCGGAGTTCTTTTTCGAGTGCTTGAGGATCGTTATGGGCAAAAAACTTCACCTCCCCTTCACACATTCGTGATCCCGCAATACCGCTGGCATGGTAATCCTCATCCATCAGGAGCACGTCCCCTTTGCGAACCAATGATTCGATCAGCCCGATATTGGCGTTAAAGCCGCTTCCCATCACGATCGCCGCTTCCCATCCGTTGGCTTCACAGAGGGCTTGTTCAAATGCTTGATGGATCGGATGATAGCCATTCACCAGCATAGAGGCTTTGGGTGCATGCGATGCAAATGATCCTACGCTTGCGCAGGCTTGTTCATGGAGTTTACGGATATGGGCCAATCCGAGGTAATCATTCGAAGCCGCATCGATAATCTGTTCATCGCACAGATGACGTTCACGATAGCGTCCGGCGCGTTTCAACGCTTTCAGTTCGTTTTCATACGCTCCGCTCACGGTAAAAATGCCTTTAATACTTCGACCGACAACCCCATCGCCGTACTTTCAAATCCGCGAACTTCACGAATGTAGGGTTTACAAAATCCCTCCACCATACAAGCACCTGCTTTTCCTCGCCATTCGCCGCTGTTCAGATAATCTTCCATATCCTTAGGATCAAACGGATCAAAAAAATAACGGGTCGAAGAAATATCGATCAGCTCCAATCGGGGTGTTTTATAGATCATACAGGTGATAATCGAAACCTCTGATCCGCTTTGAGCACTTAAGATGGTTCTCGCATCCTCTTCGTCTTTTGCCTTACGCAATATTTTGCCATGAGCGGTTACCACCGTATCTGCGACCAGAAGTGGGTAATCGGCACAACCGAATTGTTCGTAGTTTACACGATGTTTTCCCATTGTCGCTTGATATACAAAGTTTTTGGGAGAAGGAGCGGTGATCGACTCTTCGTCAAAATCGACCGATTCTTGGAAAAAGGGGATACCCGCCGCTTCCAGAAGTTGCGCGCGGGTGATGGAAGCAGAAGCAAGTCGAAGCATTAGTATGCGTTACGAAGAACCACACCCATGAAAATGGCAGACAAGCCTAGAACGATATTCACCGGAACCATGTATTTAGCGATCATCTCCAGCATTTTTTTAGCACGAGGCAAATCCCCGACCGCCAATGCTTTTTCCGCTTGAGAACGGCGATACATCATCGCACCAAGATTGATCGCCATGATCATCCAGATCGCTTCTTTGATATGAACCGTATTGTACAAGCTCATCGCATACGCATCACGGACATTCCCCAGTTCATCCACCGCCGCGGCGCGGAAACCTAGCCCTACCGCCATAATAACGGCTGTGATGATCAAGATGATAACAAACGGCCATACAATAGTAAAAAAACGTTTCAACGCATGTGCCGCGCGGGTCATCCGCATTGCCGGATCTTCGATCATCGAACATGACGGGTGCATCGCAAAACGGATAGCGATCATCCCCCCTACCCAGATAACCGCACTGAGAACGTGTAAAAAAATGATCACATTACGGTGATCGGCAAAGGTTTGGATTAAAAATTCTTTCATACTTGAAGCTCCTTGGTTACATAGTGAAGTGCGGCTGTTTTCGCCTCACCGAGTTTGGAAGGGTCTTTTCCTCCGGCCTGTGCAAAGTCCGGACGTCCGCCGCCGCCGCCACCGAGAATCGGTGCAACGGTTTTAATCCAGTCTCCCGCTTTGACGCTGGTATTTTTCGATCCTGCCGCGATCAGTACTTTATCGTCTTTTACTTGGAACAAAATAACGGCAATCGATTCATGTCCGTTTTTCAGCTCATCGATCCGTTCTTTGATATCCCCGGCTCCGAGCTCGGCAACGACCACAGCCGTTGAACCGATCATGCTCACTTCCAGTTCTTCTTTGGCTGAAGACGCAAGGGTAGTGATCTCATGTTTCAGTGTTTTGACCTGCTCTTTAAGACGCTCAATTCCGGCCAAGACATCACGGTTTTTGACCGAGGCTTCCACCGATTCGAGCAGATGGCGTTGCTGCTTGAAGAGATTATACGCGGCATTTCCACACACCGCTTCGATACGACGCACTCCGGCACTCACACCGCTCTCTTTGGTAATGACAAAGGTTCCGATACTGGCCGTATTCTCGACGTGGGTCCCACCACAGAACTCCACCGATGCCCCGCCGAAATCGACCACACGGACCGTATCGCCGTATTTTTCGCCAAACTGTGCTTTAGCACCGCTTTTTTTCGCATCCTCGATACTCATCTCTTTGGTCACACCTGCCAAAGCATGGAAGATGTGCTGATTGACCCGCTCTTCGACCAATGCAATCTCTTCAGACGAGAGCGCTTTTGGATGGGAGAAGTCAAAACGGAGGCGATTATGCTCGACCAATGATCCCGCTTGGGAAATATGCTCTCCCAAGATTTCATACAATGCCGCATGAAGCAAATGGGTCGCGGAGTGATGTTTTGCGATCTCATTGCGAGTGGTATCGACGACCGCTTCGACCGTCTCTCCGACTTTGATCGTCTCTTTCGTCTCGATGTGCGAAAGGTTCAATCCGTGGAATTTCTTCGTGTCGGTAACATGGGCTTTGGTTCCCAGCATACCGATATCCCCGCTCTGTCCCCCACTTTCGGCATAAAATGGGGTCTGTTCGAGCAGTACCCAGCCGTTTTGATGGGCACTAAGTGCATCGACACGCTCGAAGCTTTCACTCAGAAGCGCTTGTACTTTCACCGGTGCTTTGGTGTACGCATAGCCGATAAACGTATTCACCCCGAACGTTTCGAGAAGTGCTTTGAAATCCCCCTCGACATGAGCATCTCCTGAACCTTTCCACGCCGCTTTCGCACGCTCGCGCTGCTCTTTCATCAGACGCTCGAAGGTTTCAACATCGAGATTCATCTTCTTCTCACGAAGCATATCTTCGGTCAAATCGAGCGGGAATCCAAACGTATCGTACAGCTTAAAGGCTACCTCACCACTAAAGATATCTTTGGTATTTTTGAGCTCTTCGTTAAATAGGTCGATCCCCGATGCGATCGTTTTGAAGAAACGCTCCTCTTCGAGCATAATCTGCTCTTTTAGCACGGCCAATTTTTCGGCAATGTACGGATACTGTTTTCCCATCACTTCTACTACGGTGTCAGCGACTTCATACATAAATGGCTTCGTAAATCCAAGCAGGTATCCGTGACGCACCGCACGTCGCAAAATACGGCGAAGGACATATCCACGCCCTTCATTGCTGAAGTTGGTTCCTTGCGCAAGGAGGAACGTCACCGTACGGATATGGTCAGCAATGACACGGTACGATGCTCCTGTAGCATACACATACGGTTTACCGATAAGCGCTTCGACTTTGCGAATAATCGGCATAAACAGTGAGCTGTCGTAGTTACTCGTCACCCCTTCAAGAACTGCGGTCGCACGCTCCAGCCCCATCCCCGTATCGATGGACGGTTTTGGAAGCGGAATCAACGGCCCGTCTTTGACTTTTTTCTCATACTGCATGAAGACGAGGTTCCAGATCTCCAAGAAACGGTCTCCGTCTCCCCCCATGTAATCTTCCGGTCCATTGAAGTTTTCAGCACCCTGATCGATGAAGATTTCCGAACACGGTCCACACGGTCCGGTATCTCCCATCTGCCAGAAATTGTCTTTGTCTCCCAAGCGCATGATGCGATCCGCGGCAATATGTTTTTTCCAGATTGCTTCGGCTTCATCGTCGCTCTCGTGAACGGTAACCCACAGCTTCTCTTTCGGGAGCTTCATCACTTCGGTCACGAACTCCCATGCATAGGCAATCGCCTCTTCTTTGAAATAATTCCCGAAACTGAAATTCCCGAGCATCTCGAAAAACGTGTGGTGGCGCGCCGTATGACCGACATTTTCAAGGTCGTTATGTTTACCGCCGGCGCGGATACAGGTCTGCGCACTCGTCGCTCTGGGATTTGCCGGAATCGGGATATCGCCCGTAAAAACCGACTTGAACGGGACCATTCCTGCATTGGTAAATAAAAGGGTAGCATCATCGGGAACCAGTGGGGAACTCGCCACCCGATCGTGTTGTTTTGATTCAAAAAAGGCCAAAAAGGCTTCGCGGACATCCATCATAGGGTTACTCTTTTGGGGATAAAATTACGCGATTATAGCGAAGAAGGGTTTAAAGAAAGAAATTAGTGAAAAATTCCCGAAAAATGGGAATTACGAAAACGCCCGATTTAAAGCGCTGAACATCGCCTTGATCGATGCGACGGTGATGTCATTATCGCATCCGACACCAAAGAATTTTTCCTGTGCTTCGGTTTGAATCTCGATGTACGCCACCGCTTCGGCACTGGAAAGTTCGCCGCGGGAATGTTCGCTATACGAGAGAATTTTGAACCCATGGCTATACTGCTCCATCAACGCATTTTTACACGCATCGATCGGACCGTTTCCAGAGCCTTCGCTACGAATCGTTTTACCGTTATGGGTGTATTCTAAAACGCATTTCGCCGAATGCTCTTTTGCACTCTCACTGATCACCGAATAATCGACAAACTCGATGTCATGCGGCTCACCGAAATAGGTTTGCTCAAAAATGGCTAGAATCTCTTCAGGTGTCAATTCACGCCCCGCTTCATCGGTCACCTTTTGAACGATTCCGCCGATTTCGGGGTGCATCTTCTTCGGAAGCGAATAGCCGAATTTATCTTCCAATACATACGCGACGCCCCCTTTGCCCGATTGGGAGTTGATACGGATGATCCCCTCATAATTGCGTCCCACATCGCTTGGATCGATCGGGAGATAGGGAACTTCCCAAAACGCATCCTCTTTGGATCGCTGATAGGCAAGCCCTTTATTGATCGCGTCTTGATGGGAGCCTGAAAACGCGGTGTAAACAAGCTCTCCGACATACGGATGACGTTCATGCGTCTTCATATCGGTGCACTCTTCGACGACGCGTACCACCGTCTCCAAATCGCTGAAATCAAGCTCCGGATCAACCCCTTGGGTGTACATGTTGAGCGCCAGCGTGATGATATCGACATTCCCCGTGCGTTCGCCGTTAGAGAGTAACGTCCCCTCGACACGATCCGCCCCCGCCAAGAGTGCCAATTCAGTCGCCGCCACCGAAGTTCCACGGTCATTATGGGTATGGGTCGAGATCAGTACATGCTCACGGTTGGTCAAATGACGGCTCATCCACTCGATCTGATCGGCATAGACATTCGGTGTTGCCATCTCGACCGTCGCAGGTAGATTGATCACCACCTTGCGCTCCGCGCTGATCCCCCATCGATCCGTCACCGCGTTACAGATACGGACCGCAAACTCCAATTCGGTTCCCGTAAAACTCTCGGGAGAGTATTCGAGCATGATCTCGCCGTCGTGCTTTTTGGCACGCGCTTTGACCATATCGACCCCTTCCAACGCCAATGCGATAATATCGTCTTGTTCTTTCCCAAAAACGATCTTACGCTGAGCCGTCGAGGTGGAGTTATACAGATGGACAATCGCCTTTTTAACCCCGGCTAACGCCTCAAACGTTTTATCGATCAAGTGTTCGCGCGCCTGCACCAAGACCTGAATGGTCACATCATCGGGAATCAGTTGTTGCTCGACCAACGTCCGTAAAAAATCAAATTCAACTTTCGATGCGGAAGGAAACCCCACTTCGATGTTTTTAAATCCCAGTTTCAGCAAGAGGTTGAAGAGAGAGAGCTTTTGTTCCAAATTCATCGGGGTGATCAGTGCTTGATTACCATCACGAAGATCGACACTGCACCAGATCGGAGCGTGTGTGATGGTTTTAGTAGGCCAAATACGATTTGGCAAATCAACCTGCGGATAGGGGCGATATTTGCCCGTATGAATGTGTTTCATCAAAAAAACCTTTGGATAAAAGTAAACTCCTCATTACCCTTGCTGATGGTCAATGAGTGGCGTGATTATAGCAAAAACCGCTTTGAGGTTATCCGAAGTTTTTTTCGATTTTCCCGAGAATCGTAGCGGCGCCATCAGGCTTTATTAACGCTTCCAACGCCTTGCTTTTTTCGGTAATGTCACTGATGATCGCACCTTTGAGGCTTTCAATCAGCGTGTCACTTTGGCGCTCACACCATCCCGCACCATGTTCGATCACATAGCGGGCATTATGGTATTGATGATCCCCTGCGGCGGCGGGATAGGGGATAAAAAAAGCGGGAATTCGAGAAGCACACAATTCCCACAACGTGCTGGCACCCGAGCGGCTGATCGCAAAATCACTGCGGACAATCAGCTCGGCGATGGCGTTGGTAAAGCCGTACACTTCGGCTTCAATCCCCGCTTCATGGTATGCGTGTTTGACCCGATCTTCTTCTTTTGCCCCGCATTGATGGATAATCTTGATCCCTTTTTCACGAAGCCACGGAGCGATTTCAAGAGCCAAATCGTTAATGAACTTCGCTCCCTGCGATCCCCCTAAAAAAATCACCGTGTTAATCTCGCGGCGAAGACGCGCATGTTCAAAATAGTATGGATTGACCGGATAATCACACTGCGCTTCACCCGTTTCATACGAGCTGAAAAACCCTTTGGCATACGGTCGTAGCAAACGGTTGAGCTTACCGGTAAGTGCATTTTGCTCATGAATGTACAGCGGCATACCCATCACGACCGCGGCAATCGCAGCAGGTGCGGCTGAAAAACCGCCGACACTCACGACCGCATCCGCACGAAAGCCCTTGATAAGAACGCGGGATCGAACAACGGCTTTGAGCACTTTGTATAAAGCCGAAATTTTTCCTAACCCTTTTTTATTGACCACTCCCGTCGTGTCTAAAAAATGGGTCTCTTCAAATAGTGTATTCTCGCCAAACCACTGCCGATCTTGCCCCGAAAGAGAACCGATAAACATAACGCGATGCCCTCTTCGACGGGCTTCTTCCGCTAATGACAAGGCAATCACCAAATGACCGCCGGTCCCCCCTCCGGTGAATACGATATTCATTGCGTGTGTTCCTTTCTCTCTTTTCCGATCTTTTTGGAGAGCATCAGCACCATCCCGATCCCGATACTCGATGCCAGCATTGCCGATCCCCCATAACTGAGAAACGGTACCGATATCCCCTTGATCGGAGTCAATCCGCTAATCCCGTACGCATTGATCATAAACGCGAAGGTAATGAGCAATCCCACCCCAAGACTAAAGAGATATCCTGTATCTTCCTCGGATCGATTGGCAATTTTAAAAAGACGATGCAGCAGCATGATAAAGAGCAATGTGACCGCAAACACCCCGATAAATCCGAATTCTTCGGCTATGCCGGCTAAGACGAAATCGGTATGGACTTCACTCAAAAACCCAAGTTTGAAGGTTCCGTTTCCTAATCCCGCACCGAAGATTCCCCCATTATGGATCGCATTGAGAGAGTGGCCGATCTGGTAGGGTTCATCGGTGTTTTCAATCCGCAGGTGTTTCGCAATCGATTCGGGGAAAAAAGCCAAAATAGTGCTTTGCGCCGACGACCACCACGACAAAATACGATTGATCCGATGGGGTGCCATCGCGATAAAGAGGAGGAAAAAACCCACAGCCCCGCCGATCAGGGTAAGGAAAAAACGAAAACTGCTCCCCGCGAAAAAAAGCATAAATGCGAGCGTCAACGACAAGACGACGACTTGCCCAAGATCGTTTTGGACGATGGCGATCAAAAACATCACGACGATAAAAATGACCGCATAGGGCAGAAACCGTTTAAACTCCTCTTTCACCCCCATCCCTCCGTGATGACCGAGTTTACGCGAAAAACTCCACGCCAAGAAATAGACAAATCCCACTTTAAAAAATTCGACCGGAGCGAGGGAAAAGCCCGCCAGCTTAATCCAGCGCTTCGCCCCCCCCACTTCACTGACCAAAAATGACGGTAAAAACGGCATCACAATCATCAACAGCATACCGCCCCAAAACAGGGTCAATCCCATCCGATGGAGCCAAACATCGGGATCAAGCTGCGCCAGCATCCACATAATTAAAATCGAAATAAACGAAATCAACATTTCCCGCACCACGAAATGGAATGAACCGTACTCAAATAAAATAACGGTATACGCCGAGAGGGTGTAGGAACAGATAATCCCCACCGTGATGAGTATCGTTGTTAAGATAAATAGTTTTTTATCAGGCATCTTTATTGACTTGTTTAGTGTATAATGGACACAAGTATATCGTGCTTCATTAAAGAGTCTGATAAAATGGTTTTGGAATGTCTTTTGCTTGTTATCTGCAACAAAGAAACTAGGGAGGTCAGAGGATGAACATCTCACGAGCGCATGAACTGATGAAAAGCGCTATGGATTACCGCGCCGCACGTCAAGACATGATCGCGAGCAACATCGCCAATGCTGATACCCCGTTTTATCGCCCGCGTGATATACGTTTTGAAGAAGCGTTAGCTCAAAAAAGCGCTGAAGTTTTTGGAGACAAACGCGCAACCCTTCCCATGGCACAAACCAACGGTGCACATCTGGATGGATACGATTCTTCCCAAAATCTCAAACCGACCACCTTTTTTAGAGACGGTCATATGGCGCGCAACGACGGCAACAGCGTTGATTTGGATGTCGAAAGCTCTGAGATGGCCAAAAATTCGACGATGTTCAATGCCCTCACCGCGGCCATTAAAAAAGATTCCATGCTCTTCAAAAGCGTCATCGACGCTTCGGGCAAAACAGCGTAAGGATTAAACCATGGCATTTTTGAACAGTTTTGACATCAGCGGATACGGTCTCTCGGCACAACGAGTCCGAGTCAACACCATCAGTTCCAACATTGCCAACGCCCAGACCACCCGTACCGATGAGGGGGGACCTTACCGCCGTCAGGAAGTCGTGTTCAAAGCGATCGATTTCAATTCGATCTATAATCAAGCACTCGAGCGACAAACCTCTTCTCTTGGGTATTCTGATCCGCTCAAAGAGGGATTGGCGGGGCTTAAACCCAATCCGGCGATCATGAGTGTCATCGTCGATAAAATTGCCCGTGACGACAAAGCGCCTAATATGAAATACGACCCTTCCCATCCCGATGCAGACGCAAATGGCTATGTCGCCTACCCGAATATTAATCCGGTCGTCGAAATGGCCGATTTAGTCGAAGCAACACGATCGTATCAGGCAAACGTCGCCGCATTCGAAAGTGCCAAAAATATAGCTAGCGGTGCGATCAGCATCTTGCAAGCGTAATTTCTAAGGAACCGATACTATGGCTGATATATCTTCCATCCAATCTCTCTCTACCGCCGATTTGCTGAAAGCAAAAACAAGCGGAAGCGTGGATAAAAGTAGCACAGACTTTGCCCAAGAGCTCAAAAACGCTTTGGGAAATGTCAATCAGATGCAAGTCGAAGGGGAGAAAGCGATGAGCGACATCGCGACCGGAGCGGTTAAAGATCTTCATCAAGCGGCGATTGCGATCGACAAAGCCGAAATCAGTATGAAACTGATGCTTGAGGTGCGCAACAAAGCTCTCAATGCGTACAAAGAGATCACGCGCACCCAAATGTAACGCCTTCGATACTCTATGCGCCATTCCAATAAATCCAAAAAGATACTGGCCCTATTTCTCGTATTGTTATTGGGCTTTGCCATTTTTTTGGCCGTCATGTTCTATTCCGCAGTGCATGAGCGCGATATTCCCTCCATCTATTCCGAAGATAACGCCAAAGCACAACGAGGCAGCATCGTCAGTGCGGATGGTTATCACATTGCAACCACCCAAAAGCTCTACAAAGCCGTCGTTAATACCAAAAACATCGATCCGGGGAAAGAAGAGCTCTTCATCCAGCTTTTTAGCATCTACAGCGGTATCGACCCGTCCGAAATCCGTCAACGCCTCCATACCCGCCGCGGTTCGGTCACCCTAAGCTATAAAATCAGCCCGAAAGAGGCGATGTATCTCAAAACCTTAGCGTTTGAACTGCGAAAACTCGGGGTCTTCATCGAATACGAAACCCCAAGCGGCCAGCGTGTCCTCCAAGGGCTCAATATCATCGAAAGCGGTGAAGCGCGCCAGTACCCCTATGGCAAACTCCTCACCCCCCTCATCGGCTATCCGCGTAAACTCGAGGAAGACGGCTATACCCGTGTGTACGGTATCAAAGGGCTAGAGAAATTTTTTGACCAAGAACTCAACCCGCAGCAAAACAAATCCCAAAAAGCGATGCGTGACGTCAACGGCTATCTCATCCTCAATCAACAAAGTCAGGTTAAAGCCCAAATCAACGGTTTGACCGTCAAACTCAATATCCCTATTGCCCTGCAGGCACGAACCGAAGCGATCTGCGATCGGATCAAAGAACAGTTGCAAGCCGATGAGATCATCGCCACCGTGATGGAATCCAAAACAGGGAAAGTAGTCGCACTGGCCAGTTCCAACCGTTTTGATCCGAGTCATATTCAACACGCCGATTACCCTTCACTCAATACCAATGCGATTGAATACAGTTATGAACCCGGATCGGTCATTAAGCCCATCATCTTCTCTTTGCTCCTCGATCGCCATCTCATCAATCCTTACGATATGGTCAACGGCCACAACGGACGGTGGCAGATGGGACGTAAAGTGATCGTCGATGAGCACAAATTCAACATGATCAGCGCCGAAGACGTGATCGTTCACTCTTCCAATATTGGAATTGCCCAACTGGCGCAAAAACTCAACGGAAGCGAATTTACCGAAGGGCTCAAACGGTTTGGATTTACCCATTTTAGCGGTGTGGATCTCCCTTATGAAAAACGAGGATCGATCCCTTCAGCTGGACAACTGAACAACTATCTTTATAAAGCGATCACCGCCTACGGCTACGGAATGCGCGCCAATGCCATGCAATTGGTCAAAGCGTTTAATGTTTTTAACAACACCGGAAGACTGGTCAATCCGATGGTGGTCGATTCCCTTATCGATGATACCGGTAAAGTGATCCCCATGCAGGTTCAAGAGCCGACACAAGTCATCTCCCCCGCAACGGCGGAGCGAATGAAACAAATTTTGATTAAGACGGTCAATGTGGGTACGGGAACCATCGCCAAAACACCGGGGCTGGAAGTGGGAGGAAAAACAGGGACCGCTCACATTGCGAAAAAAGGGAAATACGTCAACAGCTACCATACCTCGTTTATCGGCTTTGCTAACGATCGTAAACATTCCTATACGATCGGGATCACCGTGATCGAGCCTCGTACGGTTTACTTTGCGTCCATTACCGCCGTACCGGTCTTTAAAGCGATTGTCGATCTAATGGTGGAGGAAAAATACCTTCAAATCGACCATGCCGCCGCAGCCGCCGCGGCCGCTACCGAAACGCCTGCTCCTCTCCTCTAAAGGCTTTGGAGATCACTTTGGTGGCATCTTTTTTAAACGGTACACGATGGGTTTGCCCCCACACTTCCAAAACCGCTTCCCCTTTGAGGGTTAGTTTACGCTTCTCCTGCATCACCTCGATAACACGCCCCATCGTAATACTTTTAGGATCGATCGCAATCGCCAACGGAAGGATTCGACTCGTATGCGGGACAACCGTAAATCCTTTCACGCCATCGATCCGGGCATAGCCTTTGGCAAGCGTCTGATTGCCATCCATCAGCGCGTAGCTTAACTGCGTCAAGGTCAACTCGCTGTGCCACCGATTCGTCACATTCACATCCGTACCGATCCGTATTGCCTCTTTGTCCTTCGAAGCACCCAATAAAGAGAGCACCCCGAGCAAAAGCTCGCTTTTACTGTTCTCCCAGCGTACATTTCCGACCGGTTCGACCAATACGTCTTTTCCCATTTTCGGCGAGCATCCGCTGAAAAGAATACATACCGCGATCGCAACAATCGATTTCATGATCACATCCACACATTATCAATGAGGCGAGTCGTCCCTACTTTAGCCGCAACCAATACGATAGTATCGCCGATCACCACCTCATCGATCGATTCGAACCGACGATTCACGATCGCCACATATTCCACTGCCAGCGGTTCTAAAATCGTGATCATCTCTCGCTGAATCAGCTGTGTGGCTTTAATCCCCCGCATCACCATTTCACTCGATTTTTTAAGCGCCATGGAAAGTTTCAACGCCTCTTGACGCTCGGGAGCCGAGAGATAGACATTACGGCTAGAGAGGGCAAGTCCGTCCTTCTCACGCACCGTATCCATAGGGACTATCTCTACATCCATGCACATATTATGTACCATTTGCATGATCAGCGCCAACTGCTGTGCATCTTTTTTTCCGAAATAAGCACGGGTCGGATGAACCATGTTCAGCAGTTTCATCACCACCGTCAATACCCCGTCAAAATGACCCGGACGAGAAGCTCCTTCAAGAATAAATCCCCGTACATCGGGAGCCGTAACCCTTACCTCATCTTTACCGTACATTGCAATCACATCAGGGTAAAAAAGGATATCCACACCGCTGAGCTCACAGATTTTAAAATCAGCTTCCTCTTTACGGGGGTATTTGCTTAAATCCTCTCCCGGAAGAAACTGCGTCGGATTGACAAAAATCGATACCACTACCACTTTATTATCGCGTCGTGCCTGCTCGATCAAACTCCGATGTCCGATATGAAGTGCTCCCATCGTCGGGACGAATCCGATACTCCCGTTAAAATGCGATAGGGCATCGTGCAATTCCTGACGGTTCCGTGCGATAATCATTGTTTTAGCCTCAATAGAATATAATTGGCATTATAATATATCAGAAGGTATTCCTGCTTATGGATCATTACGAATATACCGAGTTGCTCAAAACGTTGACGATCAAAATGCAAAACGTCACCGACGTTGTACGCCCCGATGAGATCAACAAACGACTCCAAGAGATCAGCGAGCTTGAAAATTCCGACGGTTTTTGGAACGATGCCACCGCCGCCGGAGTGGTTCAAAAAGAGAAAACTCAGGCTGAACGCAAACTCGCCAAATACTCCAAAACTTTTAACGCCCTAGGTGATGCCAAAGACCTCTACGAAATGGCCAAAGAAGAAGGGGATGAAGAGACCATCGAAAGCCTTTTCGCCGATGCCACGGATCTGGAAAACAAAGTCAAATCGATGGAGATCGAAGTGCTCCTCTCCGGCGAACACGACTCACTCAACGCTATCGTCACCATTCACCCGGGAGCGGGGGGAACCGAGTCCCAAGACTGGGCTTCGATGCTGCTTCGCATGTACACCCGCTGGGCGGAACGCCACGATTTTAGCGTCGAGATGCTCGATTACCAAGCCGGCGAAGAGGCAGGAATCAAAGACGCCGCTATTTTGATCAAAGGGGTCAACATTTACGGCTATCTAAAAAACGAAAACGGCATCCACCGACTCGTGCGCATCAGTCCCTACGATTCCGCTGCGAAACGCCACACCAGCTTTACCTCCGTCATGATCTCACCGGAGCTTGACGATGACATCGAAATCGAAATCGAAGACAAAGACATCCGTCTGGATACCTACCGTGCCTCGGGTGCCGGAGGACAGCACGTCAATAAAACCGAATCGGCGATCCGTATTACCCATATCCCGACCGGTATCGTCGTACAATGCCAAAACGACCGAAGCCAGCATAAGAACAAAGCCACCGCCTTTAAAATGCTCAAATCTCGTCTGTACGAACTTGAGATGGAGAAAAAACAAGCGGCCGTGGACGGAGTCGAAAAGAGTGAAAACGGGTGGGGGCATCAGATCCGCTCCTACGTCCTCGCTCCCTATCAGCAGGTCAAAGACACTCGCTCAGGAATCCCTTATTCCAACATCAGTGCAATTCTTGACGGCGATATCGATGAAATGATCGAGGGGGTTCTTATCTCTCTCAACCGCCGAGATGACGAATCATAACAGCTCGATTCTCAAAGAGTGCACCCTTCAAGAGCCCTGCTCTTACATCGAGGGGAACACCCAAACCATCCATTATAAAATCATCCAAAATTCAACTAAAGAGCAATGCGAAGCGTACATTCTTCGAGGATGGCGACGATTCGGCGCGATGTATTTTCGCCCCGTATGTGCCGATTGCCATGCGTGTGAAAGCCTAAAGATCGATGTAGAGAACTACGTCTTCAGTAAATCCGAACGGCGGATCTTACGCAAAAACGCCCACCTCAGCACCATCATCCGCCATCCTACCCTTACCAACGAGCATCTGTATCTTTTCCATCGCTACCATGCCTATAAACACGAGACGCGCAACTGGGACCCGCCCAAAATTGATCCTCGTAACTACCACTCTTCGTTTGTCTATGGACATGGAAATTTCGGGTATGAAATCCTCTATTTCGATGGAGACACCCTCATTGCCGTGGATTTAATCGATGTTTTAGAGGAGGGGATCAGTTCGCTCTATTGCTATTATGATCCCGGATATCCGTCGCATTCATTAGGGAAATATACTTTATTAGAACAAATTGCCCTTGCCAAACGGCTGGGTCTTAAATGGATCTATCTGGGATACTACGTCGAGCAATGCCCCAGCCTCTCGTATAAGTCGGATTATGCACCTTCCTTACAACTTAATGGCCGACCCGAAGAAGATGAGATCCCGATTTGGCTCCAACAATCAACATTACTCTGAACCCAAATGGTTCAAAGAGCTCTCGATAATACGATCAATCTCTCCCGTCTCTTTTTCAACCTCTAACCTGCTGAGAAGGAGACGCAGTTGATACTCATATTTTTTTTGTTTCACTTGCAACGTCCTAAGCTCCCGCTGGTTCAAGACAAACAGTTCACTTTGACCCAACTCAAATTTTCGTTTTTCCGCTTTTTCAACCTGTTCGACCAACGAAATCTCATCCAACACATTTCGAAGATTTTCTCGTAGCGTATTGACGTTATTAACCGAAGTGGTAATAACCCGTTGGGCTTCGAGAAGCGATTTCTTCATTTCATAGGCATTTTTTTCTTTTTTAATCTGAATTTCGGAGCTTTTTCCCTCATATTTACGTCTCTCGATCGGAAAAGCCATCTCAAGTGATACTTTGAAGCCATCGTTGTACTTGCGATCATGCACACCGTACAGCGACAGGTCAATCTCCGGATAACGCATCACTTCGGCAAACGCACGCTCTTCATTGAGCTTTTGACTTTCCAGTTCCAAGATACGCAGCTCAGGCCGATTTTCTATTACCTTTTTCAGTTCTTCTTTAATCTCCATACCCTCGATCAAAGGTTCGGGTAACGAGGGGATCGCATAGGTCTCTCCAAGCACCTCTTCGGATAGATTTAAATAGCTCGCCATCTGCTGGCGTGCATTCTCGAAATGGTTGTTGCTCTCAGCCATCCGCTGCTCCCGCTCATGAATGAGCTGTCGCGCTTCGGTCAAGATGATTGGAGCGGTATCACCGAGTTTCACCCTCTTTTCGATGTAACGGTACCGTTCTTGCGCATTGATCAATAGCTCTCGATCTAACCGTAACAACTCATGCCGAAATAAAAGCTGATAATAGCTTCCGATGACCGTATAATACAATTCCCGAAGATTTTTCCTGACCGACGATGCCGCTTGATACGCATCAAGACGAGCCACTTTTAGATTCATTTGATGCTGATTGGTCCCTTGCACGAATGAGACCACCGGAAGCTTAACCCCTAAACGCATCTCCCCCTCATCGCTCGTTTTGATGTTGTTATACTCTTGGGTTCCATAAGCTTTGCGATAGCCCCCGAGCAGTTCCAGCCCGTTTTCCATCGGTTTTTCAAGATAGACATCACTAAACCGCGATTCACTTAAAGGGTACTGTTTCTCATCATATTTGGTTCCCAGCTTCGTGTCAAATGCACCCTGAGCGTAAATGACCTTTTTATCTTGAATCCGTTGATGCGCGAGGACGGTATAGACGTAAGGGTTATTCTCATCCATAAAACGATAAATCGCCGCGCGGTCAAGCACTTCTTGCCCAAATAAAGGGACAAAAATCGCCCCTAAAAAGAGTACACGGACTACACCTACCCTCATAGTTTCGTATCCACATACACCATTTTCGGAGGGGCGGCATTCATACTGCGCCACAACTCAGACCAGATCGGCACCACCGAAAGCCGAATCCAGACACTCGCCCGAGTCCCTACACGAAGCACTTCATCCGAAGGCCAAGGCTCTTTGGGGTCTTCGACAATATAGGCATAATAAAACCCTTCTTCAAACGCTATCGGATCAACTCGTTCTACCACTCCGCTAAACGTACCGTGTTTAATTTTAGGCCATCCCGGTATTTGAAATGCAGGCCATCCGTAAAACATAATCCGTGCGCTCAGACCTTTTTTGATGAGCGGCATATGAAAATCGGAAACTTTAAACACCAACGTCCGTTTGCTCACCTTGGGAGCAAACTGAATGACCGCCTCCCCTTTTGGAATATAGAGGTTCTTATCGTTGACGAGAACTCGAAGGACATGCCCCTCTTTTTGCGCTCTGACATCCGATGTGGCAAAACGGGCCATATCGCTCTCTTGACGCGCATCATCGCGTTTTAGACCATTTAAACGCACTTGTGCTGCATTCATCGAATTATCGACGGTTCTGATCTTATTCGACGCATCAAGCAAAAACTGCTCTCTCTCTTTGTCTATGATCTCCAACTGCCGCTTTTGCACCGTCCAATCGACTTCATTCTTCTCCAATTCCGTTTTCGCTTTCACATAACTGTTTTCAGCCCGTTCCAACGAACGTTTCGATTCAATCGATTCCTTGTACAGCTCTTTGACACGATCATAATTGAACGATTCCACTTTCAGATTTTGTTCCAAGGCTATCTTTTTCAGCCGAATATTTTCAAGTTCCTCTTTGGCCTGCTGATACTTTTTCGTATACAGTTCCGTTCCTGTTTGCATCTGCTCGACCAAATTCGAACGATTCTTATTCAAGGTAACAAACTCATCTTTCGTATAAAGCAACTGATTATTGATACTCTCGTCCATCGTACCGATGCGGTGTGAATAGTTTTGATCCAGATCGACCATTCGAAACAGCTTATCCCCTTTTTTGACGTATTGATTCTCACGCACATAAAGCGTATCCACAAACCCGTCCACCGTTGCTGAAATCATATATCCACGTTCCGAAGGATTTTGTGCGATCAGTTGTCCTTCCCCCTTGATCGTCTGCTGCCATGGCAAAAAAAGCATTCCGATGAGAATGAGCACAATCATGATCGTAATTCTTCCAATCCGCTCGACCCACGAGCTGGGTACAACTTTACGTAATGAAGTAAACTCTTCCCGTTTCATTTGCCCTCTCCCAAATTCTTAGAAAGCTTTTCGATTTTATGAAACCCTTCCGTCGTGTCATAGATATAGTCAAGCTGCTTAACGAAGCTTTTTAGCGCATAGACAATCGAAACGACGACAATCTCAGCGGCAATAAACTCCCCGACCGGAAGTTTTCCCTCAACCACAAGGTAGCTTCCTACCACCATAAACCCGACGAATACAACCCCTTCGGCAATGTACGTCAATGTTAATTGCCGAATAATAATCTCAAACAACGCTTGACGAGACGAGGCATACGTCGATAGTTTTGCATCCAAGGCTTCAAGGGTTTCCTCTCTCGATGTTGACGCATGATTTAAATGTTGTAAAAAATAGATTGCATTGTGTTTTGCATCCGATCGCTGTACCGCTCGCTCAGGACCTTTCATCCCCAGTATCAACAACAACGCGATGTAAACCGTAAAAAATACCACCCCCGCAATAAGTAATGCCGGGTCAAAAAACCATAAAAGAATTAAACTGACCACCACCTTGATCACAATTCCCACACCATCGAGCATTAGAATCGGGAAAAACTTCTGGATCGCCGTAATGTCAAAAAAATAGTTCATGTATTTAATAAACTCTTTCCCTTTGCTTCTATTCGCTTCGTGGGGCTCCGTCGCTTTCAAAGAGATATCGATGGCCGTTGTCAAAAAGATTTTTTGTTGAAACTTTTCGATAATGTACGATTGTAAAATCTGTAAAAATGTAATGACGATAAACAACACCATCACAACAATACCGAGGGTAAAGACACTGATCTGCGCATGAGAAAGAATACTATTGATTACATACGCTGAAGCCATAGGAACAGAGAGAACCAATATCGCTTCGATCAATGCATAATACATCAAATTGGTAATCGTTTTACGATCTTCGTGAATAATTTTTTTTATCCGTGAAAACACCACATCCAAAATACCCATATTATATTCCTAGAAACAGATCTATGAAAATTATTATGCCAGTAGAATAGTAACATCAGATTATTTTATGAAATTGATTATATTTTTTAAATTAAATTTTGGAAGATGGGAAGATTTGGAACAGAGTGCCCCAAGCGGAGCATTCTAAAAAGACCAATCTTAGCTGTTACGCTTTTTGATAATCTCATCGGCAACGTTACGTGGAACTTCTTCGTAGTGATCGAATTCCATAGAGTAACTAGCACGTCCTTGAGTAGCAGAACGAAGGTCCGTTGAATAACCGAACATTTCAGACAACGGAACGAACGCATCAACAATTTTGTTACCGGAACGGTCACCCATGTTGTTCACTTGTCCGCGACGGCGGTTAAGGTCACCGATAACGTCCCCCATGAAGTTCTCAGGAACTTCAACTTCAACTTTCATCATCGGCTCAAGGATAGCTGGATTCGCTTTACGCGCAGCTTCTTTGAATCCCATAGATGCAGCGAGTTTAAACGCCATCTCATTCGAGTCAACCTCATGGTAAGACCCATCATAAACTGCAACTTCAACGTCCTCGATCGGATAACCGGCAAGAACCCCTTTTTGCATCGCCTCTTTACACCCTTTTTCAACGGCTGGGATGTACTCTTTCGGAATAACCCCACCTTTGATTTCGTTGTGGAAAATGAAGCCTGTACCCGGTACACCCGGCTTAACACGAAGGTAAACGTGACCGAATTGTCCACGTCCACCCGATTGTTTTGCGTATTTGTACTCTTGGTTGACTTCTGCACGGATAGACTCACGGTAAGCAACCTGTGGTGCACCGACTTCCGCTTCAACTTTGAACTCACGGAACATACGGTCAACAAGGATCTCAAGGTGAAGCTCACCCATACCCGAGATGATCGTTTGACCTGTCTCTTCATCGGTATGAACACGGAAAGATGGATCTTCCGCCGCCAATTTACCCAGAGCGATACCCATTTTTTCTTGATCCGCTTTTGTTTTTGGCTCAACCGCAACCGAGATAACCGGCTCAGGGAAGTGCATACGCTCTAGGATAACGCGATCTTTTTCATCACATAGGGTATCACCCGTCGTGGTGTCTTTAAGAACGACAACCGCACCGATTTCACCCGCGTAAAGTGCTTTAATCTCTTCACGTTTATTCGCGTGCATTTTCAAAAGACGACCGATACGCTCTTTTTTACCTTTAGTGGTATTGATCGCGTATGAACCTGATTCTAGAACCCCACGGTACATACGTACGAACGTCAGTTGTCCAACAAACGGGTCGGTCATGATTTTAAATGCCAAACCGGCGAACGGCTCGTCATCCGTTGAGTTAACGATCACTTCGACTTCTTCATCTTCTTCTCTTGTACCACGAATTTGTGCTACTTCAAGCGGAGATGGTAGATAGTCAACAACGGCGTCAAGAAGCGTTTGTACCCCTTTGTTTTTAAAGGCGGTTCCGCACGTCATCGGGATGATTTCCATTTTCAAACAGCCCGCTTTAATTCCGCGCATAATCTCTTCGTTGCTAAGGTCACCCTCTTCGAAGTATTTTTCCATCAACGATTCGTCACCCTCAGCCGCAGATTCGACCAATTTCGCACGATACTCATCGGCTTTAGCTTTCAAATCCGCCGGAATCTCTTCCTCACGGTAGTTTGAACCCATTGCCGCGTCATCATCCCAAAGGATCGCTTTCATTTTAACGAGGTCAATAACCCCTTTAAACTGATCTTCCGCACCGATCGGAAGTTGAATAGGTACCGGATTCGCTTTTAGGCGGGTACGGATTTGTTCTTCTACATTGTAAAAATCAGCACCGGTACGGTCCATTTTGTTAACGAAAACCATACGAGGAACCCCGTAACGGTTTGCTTGACGCCATACCGTTTCGGATTGTGGCTGAACCCCACCAACAGCACAGAATACTGCAACAGCACCATCCAGTACACGCATAGAACGCTCAACTTCAATGGTGAAGTCAACGTGGCCCGGGGTATCGATGATGTTGATTTGTTTTTTATTCCATTCACAGGTGGTCGCCGCAGAGGTGATGGTAATACCACGCTCTTGCTCTTGCTCCATCCAGTCCATGGTTGCAGCACCTTCGTGAACTTCACCGATTTTGTGAGAAACACCCGTATAGAACAAAATACGTTCTGTCGTAGTAGTTTTTCCCGCGTCGATGTGCGCCGCGATACCGATGTTTCTTACGTCTTCTAGTTTATGGGATCTTGCCATTCTTTATGCCCGCCCCATCTTACCAGCGATAGTGAGCAAACGCTTTGTTCGCTTCAGCCATCTTGTAAGTATCTTCTTTCTTCTTAAAGGTTGTACCTTTTTCACTTGCAGCATCCATAAGCTCATTTGCAAGGCGCTCTGCCATAGTGCGCTCATTACGTTTGCGTGATGCTTCTGTCAACCAGCGGATTGCAAGTGACAATTGACGTACAGGACGAACTTCTACTGGAACTTGGTAGGTCGCTCCACCCACACGGCGGCTTTTTACTTCGATAACCGGTTTGATGTTATCGATCGCTTGGTTAAACACTTCGATACCGCTTTTTTCACCACGTGAACCGATGATATCCAATGCGCTGTACATGATTTTCTCAGCAACGCTTTTTTTACCATCCCACATCAACTTGTTGATGAATTTGGTCAAAACTTTAGATCCGTGAACCGGGTCTGGCATGATTTCGCGAACGGGCGCTTTTCTTCTTCTCATAATATTTCCTTCAATGTTGTTTCATTTACTCAAAACAAGGTCATCAAGAACCTAATTTTGTTGGGCTAGTTAATTATTTTTTAGCCTTAGCTTTTTTAGTACCGTATTTAGAACGAGATACTTTACGATCTTTAACACCGGCAGTATCAAGAGCACCACGAACGATGTGGTATTTAACCCCTGGTAAGTCTTTTACACGACCACCACGAACAAGAACGATGGAGTGCTCTTGCAGGTTGTGCCCCTCACCACCGATATAACTAATAACTTCAAACCCAGAAGTCAAACGAACTTTAGCAACTTTACGAAGCGCCGAGTTCGGTTTTTTAGGGGTTGTAGTATATACACGAGTACATACACCACGACGTTGTGGGCATGACACCAAAGCAGGTGATTTTGATTTTTTCACCACTGCTTGTCGCTCTTTACGAATAAGCTGGTTGATTGTTGGCATACAATCTCCTTGTTTGAATTGTTCCAGTAGAATATATATTCCGCTCCATAGAGGGGAATAATAAACGCGCAATGGTATCAAATTTTTAATTAAATATAGCTTATTTTAAGGAATTTTTAATTGAAGAAAAAGAGAAAAATGTCTGTTTCCCCCATCGGAGGGAAGCAGATTAGTCGTTGAACATGATGTGTTGATCTTTATAGATCCCCGTACCGACTGGGATCGTACGACCGATGATGACGTTTTCTTTAAGATCGGTCAAGTCATCGATTTTTGCCGAAACTGCTGCTTCGGTCAAGACTTTAGTCGTGTCTTGGAACGATGCCGCAGAGATAATCGAATCGGCACTGACCGCTGCACGGGTAATACCGACAAGATATGGTTCAGCAATCGCCGGCTCTCCGCCGAGGCGAAGAATTTTTTCATTTTCAGCGATAAACTGAGATTTGCTTGTTACATCACCCTCGATGAATTTCGTATCACCTGAGCGAAGGATACGGATTTGACGCAACATCTGAGTAAAGATAACTTCAATGTGTTTATCCGCAATGCTAACCCCTTGACGGCGGTAAACTTGTTGTACTTCACTTACAAGATAGTTATACAATGCTTTAACACCCAAAATTCGTAGAATCTCATGAGAGCTGATCACACCGTCTGTCAAACGCTCACCGGCGTGAACGAACTCACCCGGATGAACTAGAATCGATAGGTTTTTATCGACCAACATCTCTTTGACCATACCGTTATCACTCGTGATAATGATACGCTCTTTACCACGAAGCGGTTTACCGAAGCTGATGACCCCATCAATCTCAGCGATCAATGCGATCTCTTTTGGTTTACGTGCTTCAAACAGCTCAGAAACCCGTGGAAGACCCCCGGTGATATCGCGCGATTTTTGAAGCGCTTTTGGCGTTCTTGCTAAAATATCCGCTACTTTAACATCCGCACGGTCTTGTGCGAAAATCGCTGTTTTCGGCTCAACCGCATAGCGAATGATCGTACCGTCATTACCTGCCAACACGATGGTCGGTTTGTATTCCGGAGCGATATATTCATTGATCATCAAACGGGTTTTCCCGGTCAAATCATCAAATTGTTCGGACGCGGTAACCCCTGGGATAATGTCTTCAAACGTCACAACCCCATCAGTCTCAGAGATAATCGGATTCGAATACGGATCCCATTCCGCAATCACAATAGACTCTTCTTTTTGCGGTTTAGCAATCAGTGAATCGGCTTTAACGGCTTCATTGTCATTGATCTCAATAACCGAACCGCGTGCGATGTAGTGACGGATTGCTTCACGGTCTTCGTTATCAGCGATAACGGCAAAAAGACCTTTTTCTTCTACCGCGTATCCTTTAGCGATCTCATGATGGCGCTCTAAATAATCACCTTTAAGGAGGTAGTATTTAACAACCCCTTTCTCTTTCGCATAGATTTTTTGCGTGATCGGCGCACCGTCTTTGACTTGGATTTCCGACGCGTATGGAATACGATTCGGTACGTTCCAGCCATCTTTAATCGTTTCGACAATAGATTCATCGGCTTTGACCGATGTACCATTTTCGTAAGGGATGTAGAACTTCCCTTCGATTTTACCGCTTACCCCAGCCAATTCGTTCGGTTTCGCAACCTCATTTTTACGAAGCGTGTAACGTTGTGTTTGGCTGTCGCCTTTCACACTGACGATCACTTCATCATGAATGGTTTGAATTTCCACTGTTCCGTTAAACGGAGCTTTGATTTTCGGTTCGACCAAAAGAATCGCCGCGTTACGTCGGTTGGCAACGATCTGTTTCCCTTCTTTGGAAACATAGGTTTTCATATTGTAATACCGGATGAACCCTTCTTTCGTTGCCATAACTTGACGCTCTTGTCGCGTACTCGATGCGGTTCCCCCGACGTGGAAGGTACGAAGGGTCAACTGCGTACCCGGCTCACCGATCGATTGCGCTGCAATGATACCGACTGCTTCCCCTTTTTTCACGATTTCGCCTGTACCAAGGTTAAGGCCATAACATAGCGCACACACACCGCCTTCGGATTTACAGGTCGTCGGAGTACGGATTTGGACCGATTTAATTCCGGCTTCTACGATTTTTGAGGCTTTGATCTCATCGATCAATGTCCCTTCAGAATACAAAATTTCATTCGTAATCGGATCGATCGCATCTTCGGCCAACACACGGCCGTAAATACGGTCTTCGAGCGGCTCGATCAATTCGTTACCGACGGAGATATCGGTAATTTCGATCCCCTCATGGGTATTACAGTCGTGCTCGACAATTTTCACGTTTTGCGCAACATCAACCAATTTACGGGTCAAATAACCCGCATTCGCTGTTTTAAGAGCGGTATCCGCAAGACCTTTACGAGCACCGTGGGTTGAAATAAAGTACTCAAGAACGTTCAACCCTTCTTTAAAGTTCGAAATAATCGGCGTTTCGATGATCGAACCATCCGGTTTCGCCATCAAACCACGCATACCGGCGAGCTGACGAATCTGTGCCGCCGATCCCCGTGCTCCAGAGTCCGCCATCATAAAGATCGAGTTAAACCCATCTTTATCGCTTTCAATCAACTCCATCATTCCGCTTGCAACCGTATTATTCGTATCGGTCCAAACGTCAATGATTTTGTTATAACGCTCTTGCTCCGTTAATAGACCCGCTTCAAATTGCTTTTGGATCTCTTTGGAACGGTTTTTAGATGCCGCGATCAATCCCGCTTTTGCTTCGGGAATAATGATATCCGCGATCGAAATCGATACACCCGATGCTGTCGCGTATTTGAATCCAAGGTTTTTCAATTCATCCAAGAATCCTGCCGTCACGGCAATACCACCGTGCTTGTTAACATAGTCAACCAGCGCAGAAATGTTCTTTTTCTTCATAACAACGTTCCATAGTTCTACCGGAACGAAATCAGGAAGGATCGCTTTGAGGATCATACGTCCCGCGGTCGTTTGGATCATACGTCCATCAACACGTGTACGGACTTTCGCATGAAGATCAAGCGCTTTGTGCTCTAACGCGATCATAATCTCATCAACGTTACTAAAGAGTTTATTAGAACCTTTAACATCGTTTTTCGCCAATGTCAGATAGTAGATCCCCAAGACCATATCTTGTGACGGAGTTGCGATCGCTTTACCCGAAGCCGGAAGCAAGATGTTCATACTTGAGAGCATCAAGACTTTCGCTTCTGCTACCGCTTCCGCTGACAATGGTACGTGTACCGCCATTTGGTCACCGTCGAAGTCTGCATTGAACGCCGCACAGACGAGCGGGTGCAATTGGATCGCTTTACCATCGATTAATTTCGGATGGAACGCTTGAATCGACAATTTATGAAGTGTCGGTGCACGGTTCAACATAACCGGATAACCATCAACGATCTCAGCTAGACATTCCCAAACTTCGTTGGTTTTCTCTTCGATCATTTTCTTAGCGGCTTTAACCGTCGTTGCATACCCCTTGTCTTCGAGTTTTGCAATCAAATGCGGTTTGAAAAGCTCCAATGCCATTTGTTTTGGCAATCCGCATTGATCCATACGAAGGTTTGGCCCCACAACGATAACCGACCTTCCAGAGAAGTCAACACGCTTACCGAGAAGGTTTTGACGGAAACGCCCTTGCTTCCCTTTGATGATTTCAGAGAGCGATTTCAGTGGACGCTTGTTAGCCCCTTTAACGGCATTTGCACGGCGACCGTTGTCAAACAATGCATCAACCGCTTCTTGCAACATACGTTTTTCGTTACGGACAATAATTTCCGGTGCTTCAAGCTCAATCAAACGTTTCAAACGCTGATTTCGGTTGATAACACGGCGATAAAGGTCATTAACATCCGATACCGCGAATTTTCCGCCATCAAGGCTTACCAATGGACGCAATTCTGGTGGAAGAACCGGAAGCACCGTCAACATCATCCATGCTGGGTTGTTTCCGCTGTTAAGGAACGATTCGATAACTTTAAGACGCTTAACGATCATTTTACGTTTTGCTTCTGAATTGGTCGCTTCAACCGCTTCTTTTAATGATGAGAAAAGATCAACCAGATCCAATTCGTCAAGCAGATTACGGATAGCGTTACCACCCATCTCAGCTTCAAAGCCGCTTTCGCTGTAGCGTTGGATCAATGTGCGATATTGCTCTTCGTTCAAAACGTCGTATTTAAGTACAGGAGAGGTTTGCTCACCGTCATAATACGCTTCACCGCCATTTTTAACGATGTATGCTTCATAGTACAATACGCGTTCAAGGTCTTTCATTTTAACCCCGAGCAATGTACCGATACGGCTTGGTAATGAACTGACATACCAAATATGGGCTACCGGAGTAACCAAATCGATGTGTCCCATACGGGTACGACGTACTTTTGCAGAGGTTACTTCAACACCACATTTTTCACAAACCACGCCTTTATAGCGCATTTTCTTATATTTTCCGCAGAGACACTCGTAATCGCGTACCGGCCCGAAAATTTTCGCACAGAAAAGTCCGTCACGCTCCGGTTTAAGCGTTCGGTAGTTGATGGTTTCCGGTTTTTTAACTTCACCATGACTCCACGAGAGAACTCTCTCCGGTGATGCTAGGCGAAATTGAATTTGTTTAATATCGACCGGGCGATCCTCTTCGGTCACGGCTACAGGTACTAATTTACTCATTGTCATCCACCTCGTCAAAAATCTCAATATCGAGCGCCAATGATTGGAGCTCTTTCGTTAATACAAACAGCGTTTCCGGAATACCCGATGCCGGTACACTTTCGCCTTTCGTCAATGCTTTATACGCACGGACACGCCCATCGACGTCATCCGATTTGATCGTCAGCATCTCTTTAAGAACCGCAGAAGCACCGTATGCCTCAAGCGCCCATACTTCCATCTCCCCGAAACGTTGTCCACCGAAGAGAGCTTTACCACCGACCGGCTGTTGTGTTACCAGTGAGTATGGTCCAGTTGAACGGGCATGCACTTTTTCATCAACCAAGTGGTGAAGTTTAAGCATGTACATGTATCCGACGTTAACACGCTCTTTTAACGGCTCACCCGTTTTACCGTCGAACAGCTCCATTTTTCCGTCGTTATCGAGTTTTGCCAATTCGAAAAGTTTTGCAAACTCATCCGCATTTACCCCTTCGAAAATAGGTGTGGCAAATTTAACCCCTTTTGCCCAGTCTTGCGCATATCCGAGCAAGGTCGCGTCATCCATGGCAGCAATCGTTTTTGCCGCATTCATAAGACCTGCTACATCACCAAATGATGCCATTTTAGAGCGAAGTTCGCCAATGAACTCTTTTTGTTTCGCTTCAAAAATCTCTTGGATTTGGAACCCAAGCTCTTTACCGACCATACCAAGGTGCATCTCAAGGATTTGCCCGATGTTCATACGAGATGGAACCCCAAGAGGATTCAAACATACGTCAACGGTACGGCCGTTAGCCATGTATGGCATATCGACTTGCGGAACAATCGTCGAAACGATACCTTTGTTCCCGTGACGCCCTGCCATTTTATCTCCGACTTTTAGCTTACGCTTCGTCGCGATGTAAACTTTGACGTATTTAACAACACCATTTGGAAGGATGTCATCTTTTTCCAAAATAGAGAGTTTCTCTTCGTGTTCATCACGGAATTTTTTCTTCTCTTTTTGGAAGTGGTTTTTTGTTTGGTTATATTTCTCTTGAATATCATCGCTAAAGGCTTTAACGATGTTGTTCATCGCAAAACGATTAACCTCTTTAAGATCGTCCGGATTAACGTTATCACCAGCTTTATAGTTGTTACCGTTGATGCTTACATCACTTTGTAACGGGTGTTTTGTCAACAATGAAACGATGCGAAGCATCTCTTCTTTGTCAATCATCAAAAGACGATCATAATGTTCGCGCTCTAATTCATCACGCTCTTGTTTTTCAAGCTCTAACGTACGTGGATCTTTATCGTACCCTTTTTTCGTGAATACTTTAACATCGACAACAACCCCTTCCATACTTGGCGTACAATAAAGAGATTTGTTGACAACATGTCCCGCTTTTTCACCGAAAATTGCACGTAACAAACGCTCTTCCGGAGTCGGTTTTACTTCCCCTTTTGGAGAAACTTTACCGACTAGGATCATACCGCCTTTAACGTATGTACCGATTTTAACGATACCGCTTTCATCCAAGTGTGCCAATTCATCGTCACGAACGTTTGGAATATCACGGGTAATCTCTTCGACACCATGCTTCAATTCACGTGCTTCCGCCTCTTTCTCATAGATATGAACCGAAGTAAACGCGTCTTCGCGGATCATACGCTCAGACATGACGATCGCATCCTCGAAGTTATACCCGTTCCACGGCATAAACGCGACAAGAGCATTGATACCGATTGCCAATTCCCCTTGATCCATATTCGGACCATCGGCGATGATTTGGCCTTTCGTTACATGTTGACCCTGTTTAACGATCGGTTTTTGCAAGAACGTCGTATTTTGGTTGGTACGAAGATTTTTTTGCAACGGATAGAAGTCGATAAATGCTCCGTCTTCATCTTCGCCCATAATGTAGATATGTTTCGAATCTACTTTTTCGACCACACCACTGCGTTCTGCTTTGACACATTCCCATGAATCACGTGCTACCAGCTTTTCGACACCCGTTCCAACCATCGGCGCTTCTGGGCGTAATAACGGTACCGCTTGACGTTGCATGTTCGATCCCATCAATGCACGGTTCGCGTCATCGTGTTCCAAGAATGGAATCAAGCTCGCGGCAACACCGACCACCATATGCGGGGTAAGGTCACGCAATTCAATTTCCGATGGCGATTTGAAAATAATTTCACCATCTTGCCGAATCTCGACCAAGTCATCAAGGAAATTTCCCTTCTCGTCAATACGGCTTGATGCCGCAGCGATGATTTTTCCCTCTTCTTGAGTCGCAGTCAGATAAACCACTTCATTGGTCACCACACCATCTTTTACAACGTTATACGGTGCTTCAATGAAACCATGTTCATTGACTTTCGAATAGGTTGCCAATGTATTGATAAGACCGATGTTTTGACCTTCAGGCGTCTCAATCGGACAGATACGTCCATAATGCGTCGGGTGAACGTCACGCACTTCAAATCCGGCACGCTCTTTGACAAGACCGCCTTCACCAAGTGCAGATAGACGGCGTTTATGTGTCACTTCCGAGAGCGGATTCGTTTGGTCCATAAACTGAGACAATTGTCCACCGCTGAAGAACTCCATGATTGTTGACGTGATCATTTTTGAGTTAATCAAATCGTGCGGCATCAATTCCGTCGTCGGTCCGCTCATTGTAGAGAGTTTGTCTTTGATCGCTTTTTGCATCTTGACAAGACCATTGTGTAGCTCATTTCCAAGAAGCTCACCAATAGAACGGATACGACGGTTACCCAAGTGGTCACGGTCATCAATATGCCCTTGACCATTTTTGACTTTCATGACATATTTAACCGTGTTAATGATGTCTTCATTCGTAAGAACCGTCACATAATCCGGTACATTCAAACCTAATTTATGGTTCATTTTCATACGACCGACACGCGTCAAATCATAACGTTCCGGATCAAAGAAGAGCTGGTTAACAAATGCTTTTGCCGCATCTTTCGTAACTGGTTCGCCAGGTCTCATGACTTTGTAGATACGGATCGCCGAAAGATCATTTTCGTCTTCAATATTTTCGGTTTGTTTCAACAGTTTTAATGAGTCAACATCCGCCATGAATGCATTAATAATCGCACTGTCATACCCTTCCGCTAAATCATTTGCGATGACGAACTCGGTTACTCCCGCTTCTGCCATTTTTTTGAGCTTTGTTTCATCGAGCAATGTCATCGTATCAAACATCACTTCACCCGTAGAAGCGTCAATGATCGGCTCAGCAAGGTGACGTTCGATCAACGTCTCGATTGGGTATTGAATAGCTTTGACGCCATCCGCGATCAATTTTTCCGCTTTTTTGGAAGAGAGACGTTTACCCGCTGCTGCCAATAGTTTACCGTCAGCATCGACTAAGTCATATTCCAAACGCCCTGCAAAATGTTCAGGGTCAAAATTCATCAAGTACTTGTTATCCTGAATCATAATTTTTTGCAGTGGGTAGAAAATTTTCAAGATATCTTGTTTACTGTATCCGAGTGCACGGAACATAATCGTGACCGGAACTTTACGGCGTTTGTTAATGCGCATGTAGAGGATATCTTTAGGGTCATACTCGAAATAGAGCCATGAACCGCGATCCGGAATAATTTGACCGGTAAAAATCATTTTACTACCGGCAGTGGTCGATTCTTCTTCCTTGAAGATAACCCCCGGACTTCTGTGAAGCTGGTTAACAACGACACGTTCGACACCGTTGATAACAAACGATGTACGATCGGTCATCAAAGGGATATCACGGATGAAAATCGTTTGTTCTTTAATGTCTTTAACACCCATTTTTTCTTTGGTGTTTTCATCGCGTTCCCAGATCATGAGACGTGTTTTCATACGAAGGGAGACGGAATAGGTCAATCCACGCTCCATACACTCACGAACGGTGTATTTAGGGCGTCCGACCTCAGAGCCAAGGTACTCGAGTGAAAGACGATTTTGTGCGTCATGGATAGGAAATACCGATTGGAATACGCGCTCGATACCGCTTTTGGATCTGTCTTTTTGATCCAACATCAAAAATGACTCATAAGAACTTTGTTGAAGTTGTAAAAGGTTTGGAACTTCAATTTGTTGTGGAGTTTTCGCGAAATCGACGCGTAAGCGATTACCGGAGTGAAGAGTGTTTAACATAGGCTACCTCAATCGAAGTTTTTGATCCCAGTGGGATAAGTGCAAAGTCTAAAAGTCAAGCGTCCTTGACCCTATAACGACGTATGGGCACTTTAAAGAGAAGAAAAATTTCCGCTCGTTAAAGTGCCCTGGAGGCGGAGGCACAATGCCTCCAATCATACAATGATTATTTGATTTCGACGACTGCGCCAGCTTCTTCAAGCTCTTTTTTAGCCGCTTCAGCATCTTGTTTAGAGATACCTTCTTTAAGTGTTGTAGGTGCACCTTCAACAGCGTCTTTAGCCTCTTTAAGACCAAGACCAGTCATAGCACGAACTACTTTAATAACGTTGATTTTTTTATCACCACCGTCTTTCAAGATAACATCGAATTCAGTTTTTTCTTCTTCAGCAGCTCCGCCAGCAGCAGCAACCGCACCACCTGCAACCGCAACCGGTTGAGCAGATACTCCGAATTTTTCTTCGAATTCTTTTACAAGCTCAGAAAGCTCAAGGACAGAAAGGTTAGAGATAAACTCTAAAACGTCTTCTTTTGTAACAGCCATAGTATTCTCCTATTAGAATTTTAATTTTTTATGCGGATCGTAACAATCCATGGAGGCAGTAATTAAGCTGCCTCTTCTTCTTTTTTGCGTCTAAGCGCATCGAGTCCGATTGTAAAGTTGCGAACTGGTCCCATCCAAACGGATGCAAGCATTCCAAGCAACTCTTCGCGTCCCGGTAGGGTTGCGAACGCACGAACTTTTTTCTCATCCGCTGCTTGACCGTCAATGTATGCTGTGCGGATAACGAATTTTTCGTTCTCTTTAGCAAAATCAACAACCGTTTTAGAAGCAGCGATAGCGTCAGCGCCCCATACAAAAATATTCGTATCGACGATGTCAATACCAGTCATCTCAGCATTGGTCAATGCGATTGTTGCAAGGGTGTTTTTAACCACCTGAACTTTTACGTCTTTTGCACGAGCGATTTTTCGTAGTTCTTCAAGTTCTGAAACTGTCAAACCGCGATAGTCACACATGACAACGGCGGAAGATGATTTGAACTCTTCGGTTAGAGCACTAACGATCTCAGATTTTTGCGTCTTGTTCATAGTTTCTCCTTTCCAGACATAACTTCAAGCGGGGTGGAATAATCCAATTAAAGCTTTCGCCCCCTGCTATCTTCAGTCCATAAGATAAAGCAGATGCTTTTTATTGATTAACGAATGTCAAGAAGCTCTTGAACTTCGAATTTAATTGCCGGGCTCATCGTTAATGACAATGCAGCATTTTTGATGTAACGACCTTTTGCCGTTGATGGTTTAGCACGGTTGATAGCACCGACGAACGCTTTGATGTTCTCTTCGATTTTGTTGCTATCAAAGCTCACTTTACCGATACCGGCATGGATGTTACCTTTTTTATCAACACGGAAATTAACTTGTCCGCCTTTAACGTTGCTAACCGCTTTCGCAACATCTGGAGTTACTGTTCCGGTTTTAGGGTTAGGCATCATCCCTTTTGGCCCGAGGATACGTCCTACTTGACCAACAAGCCCCATACAATCAGGCGCTGCAACAACGATGTCAAACGGCATGTCGCCAGCTTTGATCATATCGACAAGTTCTTCTGCACCGACTACGTCAGCACCGGCAGCTTTTGCTTCATCCGCTTTTGCACCTTTTGCGAAAACAGCGACACGCACCACTTTACCAGTTCCGTGCGGAAGCACGATCGCACCACGGATCATCTGGTCAGCATGACGAGGATCGACATTTAGGTTCAAAGCGATTTCAACCGTCTCATCGAATTTTGCTGATTTTAGCTCTTTAATAGAGGTAGAAGCTTCTGCTACTGTGTAGCTTTTAGCCAAATCAATTTTTTCACTTAAAAGTTTATACCGTTTTCCAGCCATTTGAATTCTCCATATTTAGAATCTGCCGCAGGGTTTTACCTCTTTGCGGTCGAAGAGTATAGGGGTTATTCGACGACGTCGATTCCCATAGAACGTGCCGAACCTTCAAGAGTACGCGCTGCTGCATCTTCATCTTGAGTATTCATGTCTTGCATTTTTTGTTTAACGATTTCCATGATTTGAGCTTTAGTGATTTTAGCCACTTTGTTCTTCAACGGATTATCGCTACCTTTTTTAATACCGGCTTTTTGCATGATCAAAGCCGTATTTGACGGTTGTTTTGTGACGAAAGAGAACGTTTTATCCGCATATACGGTAATAACCGTCGGGAGTTTGAAAGGTCCCTTATCTTTTGTTCTTTCGTTAAACGCTTTACAGAATTCCATGATGTTTACACCACGTTGACCAAGTGCAGGACCTACCGGTGGTGACGGGTTAGCGGCGCCAGCTTGGATTTGTAACTTGATGTAGCCAGTTATTTTCTTTGCCATTTGTGCTTCCTTTTTTTGAGATTAAATAATTTTTTCGACTTGAGTGTACGAAATGTCAACTGGAGTACTTCGTCCGAAGATCGAAACGTTCAACTTCAATGTACCGTGTTCTAAATCGTATTCATCGACCGTACCGGTAAAGTTCGCAAACGGACCATCCACGATACGAACCATCTCTCCATTATCGAAAAATACTTTCGGTTTTGGTGCAGAGCGGTTTTCAACACGATCCAAAATAACTTTAATGTCACTGTCACTAAGCGGAGTAGGTTTATTGGCTTCACCGATAAAACCTGCAACACGCGGGAGCGACTGAATTTTATGTTGAAGATCGATTGTCAAATCGATATTCGCGAAAACGTACCCAGAATACAGTGAGCGTTCACTGATCTTCTTTTTACCGTTTTTGACTTCGATAACGTCTTCCGTCGGTACGATAACCTCTGTAATGACCTCTTCAAGACGATTTTCAGCAATAATGTTTTCGATAGCCGCTTTTACGCTGCGTTCACTACCGGCATAGGTTTGAATAGAGTACCAACGATGCGCCATTTCTTATCCTTAACTCAAAATTGCTGAAACGGTAGAAGACATGATGAAGTCAACCAACGCCAAAAACAAAACCACAAAAGTAACCACGATCAAAACCGCCACAAATGCTTGTCGCACCTGAGGTTTTGTCGGAAAAATAACCTTTGCAAGTTCTAACTTTGCATTATTTATATACGTCGATAGAGTGTTTTTCATCATGCATCCTTAGGACATTTCCAACGAATAAAGCTCTCTAGCGTCATTAGTTGAAAATGGTGGCACGCCAGGAGGGACTCGAACCCCCAACCATCGGATTTGGAATCCGGCGCTCTACCATTAGAGCTACTGACGTACAAAAATTCCCCGAAGGGAACAACTTACAGTTTTGCTTCTTTATGAACCGTGTGCTCACGGCAAAAGCGGCAAAATTTACGTACTGAAAATTTTTCAGTATGAGTTTTTTTATTCTTGGTTGTGTGATAGTTACGACGAGTACACTTTTCACATGCCAAATGGATATTTTCGCGCATTTTTCACCTTTGATTCCGGTCTATGACCGGGAAAAATTATGCAAGGATTTTAGAAACAACACCTGCACCGACAGTACGTCCACCTTCACGGATAGCGAAGCGAGTACCTTCTTCCATAGCGATCGGGTGGATCAACTCTGCGAAGATTTTTACGTTATCACCAGGCATAACCATTTCAGTACCTTCTTGAAGGCTGATTGCACCTGTAACGTCTGTTGTACGAACATAGAATTGTGGGCGGTAACCGTTAAAGAACGGAGTATGACGTCCACCCTCTTCTTTGCTCAATACGTAAATCTCAGCCTCAAATTTAGTGTGAGGAGTGATAGATTTTGGCTTACAAAGAACTTGTCCACGCTCAACGTCTTCTTTCTTTGTACCACGGAGAAGTAGACCACAGTTATCACCTGCTTCACCCATGTCCATTTCTTTACGGAACATTTCAACACCGGTTACGGTTGTTGTTTGTGTATCACGGATACCAACGATTTCGATTGTCTCACCTACTTTAATAGTACCACGCTCGATACGGCCAGTAACAACGGTACCACGACCAGAGATAGAGAAAACGTCCTCTACCGGCATCAAGAAATCTTTGTCTGTTTCACGTACCGGCTCAGGGATGTACTCATCAACCGCTGCCATCAATTTTTGGATTTTCGCTGACCACTCACCAAGAGTACCAGTTTTTGCTTCTTCAAGTGCACGAAGAGCAGAACCCGCTACGATTGGAGTATCGTCACCCGGGAAATCATAAGTGTCAAGCAATTCACGAATTTCCATCTCTACAAGCTCAAGAAGCTCTTCATCGTCAACCATATCTTCTTTGTTCATGAAAACAACGATATATGGAACACCGACTTGTTTAGAAAGAAGGATGTGCTCACGTGTTTGTGGCATCGGGCCGTCCGCTGCAGAAACAACCAGAATCGCTCCGTCCATTTGAGCCGCACCGGTAATCATGTTTTTAACATAGTCGGCGTGTCCAGGACAGTCAACGTGAGCATAGTGACGTTTGTCAGTTTCGTACTCAACGTGTGAAGTTGCGATCGTAATCCCGCGCTCGCGCTCTTCCGGAGCGTTATCGATTTGATCGTAATCCATCATAGCAGCACCGTTAGTTACTGCCAAAACAGCCGTAATAGCTGCAGTCAATGTAGTTTTACCGTGGTCAACGTGACCGATTGTACCGATGTTAACGTGTGGTTTGTTACGCGTAAACTTTTCTTTTGCCATAGTGTCCTCCGACGATGTGTGTAAATGAATTTGGAATTATACCAAAAAACAGCTGAAATAGCTTTCAAGCTTTCAAAAAAATTACATATTATTGTATTACTGGAGCTCACGAGCGGATTTGAACCGCCGACCTCTTCCTTACCAAGGAAGTGCTCTACCCCTGAGCCACGTGAGCGTATAAAACAATCTTAATTATGTATTATGTTGGAAGCTTGAAAACTATTTTACGTTTTAAGGTAATGATGAAGTAGCAATTATGAAATATACACTTCAGCTCCCAGTGGAGCGGGAAACGAGACTCGAACTCGCGACATTCAGCTTGGAAGGCTGACGCTCTAGCCAACTGAGCTATTCCCGCAGATGGTGGTGAGAGAAGGATTCGAACCTTCGAAGATAAAAATCAGCAGATTTACAGTCTGCCCTCGTTGGCCACTTGAGTATCTCACCACGGCCATAATCTGGTCTAACACTGATAATTTTAATGCGTTTCCGATTTCGTACTGGTGCCGGCACGAGGATTTGAACCCCGGGCCTGCTGATTACAAATCAGCTGCTCTAGCCAACTGAGCTATGCCGGCATAATCCGAAATAGAGCTGAAATTATATACATTCTCTCACAAAATGTCAAGAGATATAGAAAGAAAATCACTCTAGGGTATAGACCAATTCAATTTTATTTTTTGATTCCTTGATTTGAAGCGAGCCCAATCCCTTAATTTCCATTCTAAGCAATTCTTGAACCGATGTTACGTTATGTAACGCCAAATGACGCAATACAATCCCGCGATATGCCTTGGCCCAATGACTCACCACTTTTCCATCTTTTAAAAATTTGAGTGTTGTCACCTGTTTTTTCGGGACATAAAACTTGTCATAAAAACCGGCACGAAGATCGAGTATCTCATCCTCACCGATCCTCCTATCGAGGAGTTCACTAAAATGATGTTTGTAATGTTTCTCCGGAGCTAAACTACCGATTAACGATCCCTGTTTCACTTTATAATCGGGAATACGGTCTTCCGCACTTATGGGTCCAAAAAGGTTTGAGAAAAGGATAACGTTTTGATCAAGATACGCTTGTGCAGATGGAGATAACGTCTGATATTCCAAATAATCGTACGCGACACCATCGTAACGTTCAATCGCTTTCATTGTTTTCATCTGAATTACATCATTTCTGTAACGTTCAAACTCTTTTGGATTATTGATCCCGAATAATTCGGTAAGCGAATTTGTATCCGAACGTGCTATAACATCCCGATACGCATTCACGGCTTCAAGACGTTTCTCGTACAATTCAGGGAAGATAAATGCCGATGCTTCTATAGGCTTTAGTATTCCACCTGTTCTTTTTCCCTCACTCGGTGCAAACAAAATAATCATTTAGTAATAGGCCGCGATAATCGCATAACTGATGAAAAACATCAGATGCGATGCCCCTTCGAAATAGTTTGTTTCCCCTTCATCCGTCGTCTTCCAAACCAGCAAGATGGTCAAAAGCAACGCTCCGATCTGAAGCGGATTAAAATCAAGAGTTAGATTGATCCCTGAAAGATACGCCAACAGCATTAAGATCGGAACCGTCAAGATAATCGATACCGTGGATGCCCCCATAGCGATATTCACAACACGCTGAATCTGATCGTTACGAGCCGCTCGCACGGCGGTAAAAATTTCAGGAAATACACTGATGATCGCAATCACTAAACCCGCAAGACCGGCAGATATTCCATATTCTTTTGCAATGGCTACCCCATTATTCGCAAATAATTCGGCACTCAAAGCAATCGCGCCGATGAGAACGAAAATAACGATAAAGTTCACGACTGTGCTCAGATGTTCGAAAACATAATCACTCGAGTCGTTCTCATCAATCTCCCCCTCTTCTTCTTTCAGCTTGCGTTTCAAACGAAAAAAACGGCTTCGTGCGGTTGCCTTGAAAAAATGGGTATGCGTCCGGGTTTGAAAAATGAAAATGATAATATAAAAAAAGAGGAGAATTCCGGCAATCAGATGACTCACCTGCATCAATACACCATCTCCATGATCCGTATGGCTCAAAAGCCCCGGCACTAAAAGCGCTGAAGCGGAGACAAAAAGGACCGTTGTGTAGGCACTGGAGGTCTCTTTGTTGTGCTGCTGCTGTGCAAAGGCCAAACCGCCTAAAAAAACAGAGAGCCCCAACAAAACATTCAGATCGACGATCACGGCCGAAATAATCCCCCCTTTGACCGTTTCCAACACTTCAGGCGAATGATTGACCTCAAGCAAAATGACATACAGTAACACAATTTCCACAGCAACGGCACTAAACGTTAAAACAAAACTTCCGTAAGGTTCTTGAAGTCGTTCTGACAAAATATCAGCCACTTCCGCTACGGTAAGGGAGAGAGAAGCAATCGCAATCGCGGAGAAAAAGGTAGCCATTGACTGGTCATGCTGTAAGTTAAAAAGAAAAGCCAAAACAATTGCGGATATTCCGATTAAGATATCCCAATAGTCTTCAATAAAATAGCGCAACCGCCTGTCCAAGTGAGTATCCTTCTTTGTAGCTTTATTAAGCTGTTTTCATAATAGTACCATAAATGGCTCTAGGGGTGTAGCGAATCTCAAATCCACCCTTTTCGTTTAAAGACATACACAGGTAATATCGACGAACCGATCATCATAAAAATCGATATGAGATAGCCATACTGCCAATTAAGCTCAGGCATGATGCTAAAGTTCATCCCATAGATACTTGCAATCAAGGTCGGAGGGAGAAAAATCACATTGACGATCGTAAACATTTTAATCACTTTATTCTGCTCGATACTCAAAACTCCGACGAAAATGTTTTGGAGATAATCGAGCCGTTCAAAGTTAAAGTCGGTGTAATCGGTCAACGATTTAATGTCTTTGAGCATAACGGTTACATCGTGTTTCAGTGCCGGTTTGTACTTATTCGATTTTAAAAATGCGCTTAAAATCCGCTGTTTATCGTTCAGATTTTCGCGGATCTGCATGTTCAGATCTTCCAACGAAGAGATCCGTTCCAAGATCTCTTCGTCTTCATTCTTGTAGTCAGTCAAGACATGCTTTCGCACCCGGGTAATATCTTTGGAAAGTTTTTCGATAATGTCCGCATCCGCATCGATCCGAATATCCAAAATATGACAAAAAATGTCATAACCGCTTTCAAACTGTTTTGGAGTCGCAAAAATTTTACGATTAAATTCATCAAAGGTGTAGAGCGAGGTGTATCGAATCGAAATAAGCAGGTTTTTGAATAAAATGAAAGAAACCGTCTCATTATGTGAATCCAAACTGTTACTGATCAAAAAGTAGCTGTTAATTTCAATCCGATCGTTCTCTTCCCAATAACGCGAACTGATCTCAATCTCTTCAGTCTCTTGTTTTGTCGGAAATTTAATGTCAAAGGTATTTTCGATAAAAACGATCTCATCGATCGTGGGCAGTAGCATATCGATCCAAATTACTTTATCGATAACGTCTCCATCGAGATCAGACATAGTATCAATGAATGCGATTGCATTTTCATTACGGACGTAACATTTAATCATTTGGTAGTCCTTTTCTAAATCGCTCTTTATAGCTGCATTTTTGACACAGCTCTTCACTGCATTTGCCGATTTCAAATCCCTCTATCATCTTTATAGAGCGTTCAGCATGAAGAATTTTACCCAAATTTGTCTCATGAAGGTTACCCAAACTCATAATTCCTTCAGAATCGAGGCAGCACGGTACAACCCTTCCATCGACCAAAATAGCGATCTGCTTAGCAAGTCCGTGACAATACCCATCACCATACACAGGATTACGTAAACTTGGCCATTCAAAATAGCGGTCAAAATGGAGCAATATTTTGGATGCCAGACGGATTCCTTGGCGCTCGCCGTTCATCTGTCCCACAATCGAATCAACTCTAAAATGCTCTTCTAGCACGTTAAAAAGCTGAGTGTTAAATTCTACCTCGCTCTGTGCTTCATCCAGATTCCACACACGCAGATTGATAAAAAATTCTCCTTTCTTATCAATCTTCTCATCGCATAATGCCAAAATAGGTTGCATATAGGCATTAAATGTCCGAGCAACGCTATTTTTGTTAAAACTGTTGAGGGAGATATTGACTTGACGTATCGCCGGATGGAATAAAACCGCTCTACGTGATTCGTCCAGATAAAATCCACTGGTGGTGATCATCACTTTAAAATGATGTTTGTATGCAGCATCCAGATAATCTCCAAGATTGGACAATACCATTGAATCACCCATAACATGGAGTGCGATTGCATCGGTATAGGGTTTTAACTCTTCTAGTACCTGCTCGAAAAAAGGGAGTTCCATCGTCTGACTCGGAGACTCTTTGGGAGGGCAAAAGGAGCAGGCCAAACCGCAGATATTAGTGATCTCGATATACGCGCGATGAAATTTCACTATAATTCCTCTATGCAAACACTAGATTTTATCCAACAACAACTCAACAATCACGATGCCGTGATGCTCTATTTCAGTGCTCCTGGATGCGGAGTATGCCAAGTTCTTAAACCAAAATTGACTGAAGCCCTCGTGAAAGAATACCCTGTATTTCACATCGAAAGCATCGATATATCCACCACTCCTGAAATCGCTTCACAGTTTAGCGTATTTGCCATTCCTACCGTTTTAGTCTTTTTCGAGGGAAAAGAGTTTTTACGCAAAAGCCGAAATATGAGTGTCGGTGAAGTGATTGAATCGCTTCGCCGTCCCTATACCCTTATGGTAGGAAACTGACGATCCCCGCCGTCACGGCAACGTTGAGCGACTCGACTCCACGATGCATCGGTATGGAAACGGCATGCGTCGAGCGTTTCGTCACCGCTTCACTTACCCCTTCCGATTCATTCCCAAGTACAAATACCGCCCGTTTTGGGATCTGTAATTCATGGATCGTCTGCGAAGCATGGGATGAGAGGGTGATCACTGCTGTATCACGCAATGGGAAAACACTCTCAAGCGCATCACAATAGTAGATCGGAAGTTTAAACAAGGTACCGGCGCTCGCCTTCATTACTAAGGGAGAGAGTTTCGTACTGTTCTTCTTAGGCAGGATGATGCCGTCGATCTGACTCGCCGCGCACGAACGAATAATCATCCCGAGGTTTTGGGGGTTATTTATCCCATCCAATGCGATCAAACGAAACGTATCGGGGAAATCACTCAAAATCGCTTCGGCATTGCGGTAGTTTTGCGCCTCCACATCAAGCGCTACCCCCTGATCTTGCGCACTGTTTTTTGAAATACGCGATAGAGCATCTTTGGTATGATATTTAACCTCGATACCCCGCTGCTGGGCTAAACGCAAAATTTCATCGGTGGTCTCATCACTTCGGTTACTTTTGGAAAAATGGAGTTTATGAATTTTGACACTCTCATCACGAAGAACCTCTACTGCCACATTACGGCCATAGAGGGTGATCAGCGAGTCGTAAAATGCTTTTTTACGAAGGTATTCAGGAGAATCTTGCATTTAGATACGGCTTGCTACCACTTCGGCGCTAAACCCGAATTTAGCAAAAAGCTGTTCTGCCGGAGCGCTTGCTCCAAACCCATCCATGCAAACGACTGTATCCGCGAAACGGTACCATTCTAGCCCACGCGCCGCTTCAATCGCCACTTTTTTAGTGGATGGAAGGATAATAGTATCGATATAGCTTTGCGGTTGCTCAAGGAGCAAATCAAAACACGGTACACTCACCACGTTTGCCTTGACCCCTTTCTCGGCTAATAGTTTAGCGCTCTGCAATGCTACGCCCACTTCGGAACCCGAAGCCATTAAAGTGAGCGTTGCTCCCTCATTCTTCACAATCAGATAACCGCCGTTTTCAACATCTCCATACACTGAAGCAGGGAGTAACGGAAGATTTTGGCGTGAACAAACAAACGCTGAGGGTGATGTGCTCATAGAGAGTGCCTTTTGCCAGCACTTAACGTTTTCATTGCCATCTGCAGGGCGATAGACATAAAAATTCGGCAATGCGCGGAATTGGCTTAAATGTTCAATCGGCTGATGGGTTGGTCCATCTTCCCCGACACCGATGCTATCGTGGGTCCAGATGAAGAAATGCTGGATTCCACTCAGCGCGGCGATACGTGCGGAAGGTTTCAGATAATCACTGAACACAAAGAAAGTTGCACTAAAGGGCATCAACGGACCATACAATGCCATCGCATTGTTGATCGATGCCATCGCATGCTCACGGATACCGAAATGGATATTTTTTCCTTTGGGGAAATCTCCCATATCCTTGAGCTCCGTTTTATTCGATGGACCCAGATCCGCCGACCCGCCGATAAATCCCGGGATCGCTTTGGCCAAAGCATTTAAAATCACTCCGTTAGTATTACGAGTCGCATCGGCTTTCTCAAACGTCGGCCACTGAATACGACTAAAATCAGGATTGAGAAGCTGATCCAACGCTTCGTTTTGTTCCATCAACGGAAGCTCTTTGAGACGGTGGTTCCACTCGCGCTCTGATAAATCCCCTTTTTCAATGGCACAGCGGAATCGCTCCAAAACATCGGCATCAACATGAAACGTTTTTTCCGGATCAAAACCGGCTTTAATTTTTGCCGCTTTGATCACATCATGACCAAGCGGTGCGCCATGTGCATGGTGCGAACCTTCCATCTTGTCGCCGCCTTTTGCGATGATCGTGTTGGCGATGATCAATACCGGACGATTAATCTCTTTAGCCTGTGTCAGTGCTCCGTCAATTTCATCAAAATTATGTCCGTCAATCTCCAAAACAGCCCAGTTTTGCGATTCGAAACGATCCCGCATGTTTTCGCTCAGACTCAGCTCTGTCGATCCTTCGATCGTGATACGGTTTGAGTCATAAATCAATACCAAATTATTCAGCCCCAGATGACCGGCGATGGAACACGCTTCGTAACTAATCCCCTCTTCAAGGTCACCGTCGCCGCACAAGCAATAGACGGTATGGTCAATCACTTTCGCCGTTTCAGAGTTCACTTTGTTACCTACATACGTTGCCGCCATAGCAAACCCAACCGCATTGGCGATCCCCTGCCCTAAAGGACCGGTCGTAATCTCCACACCGGCCGTATGACCGAATTCAGGGTGGCCTGGAGTAGCAGAATCAAGCTGACGGAATTGTTTCAAATCCTCCATCTCAAGACCATATCCCCATAAGTAGTACAATGAATAGATCAGACCCGTTCCATGCCCCCCTGAAAAAACAAGGCGATCGCGGTTCAGCCATTTCGGATTGCCGGGATTATGACTCATATGTTCAGAGAGTACCACCGCAATATCGGCAAGCCCCATCGGAGCACCCGGATGACCTGAATTTGCCTGTTGTACCATATCTGCCGCTAAAAAGCGGATCGTATCTGCCATTTTTTGTCGCATCGTATTGCTCATCAGTTTTCCTTGTGTCGGTTAATATAATGTTGGAGTAAATCGGTGAGGCTGTTTTTCAGTCGTTCATCAAACGTTGCCAATTTTGTTTGCAGTTTTGTTGCCAATATATCGGCTTCGCGGATTGCGCCTTCCAGTCCCAGTAATGTCACAAAACTGTTTTTAGCGCTGTCCACCTGTGTGGTTTTGCCCGCTTCCAATGAACTTTGCGTGACATCAAAAATATCGTCTTGAATCTGAAACAATAATCCCAAATCGATTCCAAAATCAAATAACTCCTCGGCAAGGAGATCTTCACCGACAATAATCGCGCCCATTTTCAAGGATGCAGCGATCAATTTTCCGGTTTTGTGGATGTGAAGGAATTTTACTTGGTCAAGTTCCAGCCGCTGATGTTCAAAATGACAATCAATCGCTTGACCCAAAACCATCCCGTTTAAACCGCCGTTGATCGAGAGTTCTCGAACCAGTTTCACAATCACTTTATCGCTGAACGGAGCCTTACTGAGTACTTCAAACGCGTAGGTGTTCAGAGCGTCCCCCGCCAAAATCGCGGTGGTCTCATCGTACGTCTTGTGAAGTGTTTCCAGACCGCGTCGAAGATCGGCGTTATCCATCGCCGGAAGGTCATCATGAATCAATGAGTAGGTATGTAACAATTCGATAGCGAGTGCAGCATGATAGGCACTTGATTCTAGGAGGGGGTTATACGCACGCACAACGCTGAGCAACAATGCGGGGCGAAATCGCTTTCCACCCCCTAAAAGCATCGCCTGAAGGGAGGATTGATAATGGGGATGAAAAGTACTGGAAAAAGGGAGATGGTGTGTTAAAAACGATTCAAACTGTTCCATCTTCAATCCCACTATTTTTTAGTGAAATTGTATCACGATAGAGCTTAGATTTTCTCGATTACATCGGTGATAGCGTTGTTATCATCGACCAATACAACCGTAGGTTTATAGCTTTCCAATTCCGCATCACTGTAAGTTGCGTAAGCGACGATAATGACCTTATCGCCTTTATGCACTTTACGCGCCGCAGCACCGTTGAGACAAATATCACGTTTCCCACGCTCTCCAAGGATGATATAGGTTGAAAAACGCTCACCGTTATTGATATTTAAAATCTCTACTTTTTGTCCTACACGCATTTTAGACGCTTCAAGGAGCTCTTCATCCACCGTGATCGAACCAACATAATTCAAGTTCGCATCCGTTACCGTCGCACGATGAATTTTGCTGTATAACATTTCAACTAGCATAACGTTAGCGTCCCATCTGCTTCATCATAGCGTCTGGCGTAATCGGTGCATCCCATAATTCAGAGGGGATAACATACTCTTGAACGACTTCACCGCCGATGATGTGTTTTTCGATAATCTCGCTGATTTTCTCTTTGGTCAAATTAGAATACATCACATGCCCCGGTTCGACCAACATGATCGGGCCGACATTACATCGCCCCATGCAGGAAGAACGGATAGGCTGCACCGTACCGATGATCCCTTTTTGCATCAACGTTTGCGCCAAGTGCTGAAACAAATCCTGTGTTTGTGGATTCACACAGCTTGGCTTTGGCATACCCGGAGGGGCTGATTGTTCGCATTTAAAAATATAAAACGCCGGTTGTGGTACACCCATGAGTGTTCTCCTTTATTGACTGACTCGTTTCGATGGCCGCATTATAGCAAAATCTGAGCGCTGAGGATTAAGCTTCCTAATGCAATTCATTTGATTAAGGGGAACTTTAAAGTTGTGATAAGAGTTCACGTGCCACGACACGATCATCAAACGGTAAATGCTGATCGTAAATGATCTGTGTCGTCTCATCCCCTTTTCCTAAAATCAATACCACTTCATCGCCGCTTCGATCTTTAAGCGCCTGCGCTATCGCGTTACGGCGATTCACATCCACAAAAACATTGTTTCGATCATCAATACCGGCCAAAATATCCTCGATAATCGCATCTGGTTCTTCAAAACGGGGATTGTCACTCGTCACATAAATCTTCTTCGCGTACGCTGAAGCGACTTTTCCCATTAAGGGGCGTTTCGAACGGTCACGATCCCCACCGGCTCCGAAAACCACTAATACTTCTTTTTCTTTCAACGCATTAAGTACCTGTTCCATTCCATCGGGCGTATGGGCAAAATCGACAATCACGAGCGGAGATTCACTCACCACTTCCATCCGTCCGCTAAACCCCCCGAAGTTTTCAAGTGCTTCGCTAATACTCTCTAACGAATCGTTACTGACAAGATGCACTGCGGCCATCGCCGCAGTAATATTGTACAAATTAAAAAATCCATGGAGCGACGTCGAAAAAGGGATCATCTGTTCAAAATGCTTAAGGACACCGCTGATGCCGTTATTAAGAGAATAGGCAAGAATTTTATAGGTCGCGGGATTTTCGACACCGTAGGTGAAGGCATTTTTGATGTTGAACTCAGCTTTGGATTCATCTTTATTGATCAGTTTTTTACTCTCATCTTGAAAAAAACGGTTTTTGATGCGAATATACTCTTCTAAACTTTTATGATAATCCAGATGGTCTTGGGTGATATTGGTCAAAATTTTGAGTGAAAATTCAATCCCCTCGATCCGCTCTTGCTCGATCGCATGCGAGCTTACTTCCATCACAAAATATTCGCATCCGGCACTAATCGCTTGTGCCATGTGACGATAGGTATTAAGTACCGTCGGAGTAGTGAGCGTTTTTCCCTCTACCATCGTATCGTTCATGAAAAAACCGCGTGTCCCCTGCATAGCAGCTTTATGCCCCAAATCAAGCAATAACGAGTAAATCGCGCTGGCCGTCGTTGTTTTTCCGTTCGTTCCGGTAATTCCGATCACGTTAAGACGGCTCAATCCAAAAAGCTTCCAGCACTCCTGCGGCGTTAGAATGGTTACTGTCCCTCGACTGATCGCATCTTCACGATATTTTTCATTTTGCTTTGTTTGCAAAAAAGCGCATTCGGCCGAACACTCAGCGGAGTTTTCGGAAATGTAGCGATACGCCTCACCCGTGATTTCAATTTTCAATGAGGTTTCCTTTAGCCAAACGCCGTAAAAGATTGCGAAGCTGTTTATCGTTGGGATAGACTCCCAAAGCACTTTCGAGGTAACTTAATGCCATCTCTTTATACCCATGATCGATCAAATTGTCGAGGAAATCGACAAAATCCTCTTTTTCCGTGATAATGACACGGGTCGAAAACATGATATTTTCAAAAATTCGCTGAAAATCGCCATCATTCGCAATCAGTTCTTTAAACTCATTGTACAAAATTCCGTCTTCATAGGTCAGCCGCTGCTTGATACTTTCCGTAAATAGTCCTGACAACTGATCGAGCGTCCCATCCATCGTTTCTAGGATTTCAGAGATCACATTATCAGCTGATTCCGCATCCTCGCTGCGCAGAATCGTATAATAGTCAAACAACGCGTCCGCGCCGCTTTCTCCGCTCATGGCCATATCGGCCAAAATCGCTCCGTTATAAGCCTCTTTGGTGTTCGGATAATCTCGCAGTATGAGAGAATATTCACGCAACGCTTCAGAATACTTCCCCGCTAAATAATAATCGTTTGCTGTATTCAGTGATTTGGATAAATTAATATTTTTCATTATTATCCCCCATAGATTCTAATTGTACTATAACTATTATCGACGAAACAATCGTTATTATAAGTTTCCGATTTGATTTTCCATTCCGTGCGGTACATTGACAACGACCAATTCCGGATGAATATCCATACGAATTTGACGTTCAACACCGTATTTAAGAGTGTTCCCACTGCTTCCACACCCTACGCATGCTCCTTGAAGCTGTACATAAATGGTACCGTTCTTAACGGTTAGAAAAGCGATATCTCCTCCGTCTAAGGCTAAACTCGGACGTATTTTGTCAATTGCCTTTTGTACCGGTTGCATTAATTCTTCGTCTGTAAATGGAATCATAACATTATTCCCTTTGTGTATCTAAAATGAGTAGTGATAATATAGAGAAAATGGACTAAACAAGTACTAACGCAAACTCTATAATTTAAGAGTGAAGCTAGGTTTAAGAAGTAGGGTCAGGGTATTGAACTCGTTATACGAGTTCAATGTAAGCCATATCCGTTGCGTCGCCGCGACGAATACGAGTTTTAACGATGCGTGTATATCCGCCGTCTCTCTCTTTATACTGAGGAGCAACTTCGTTAAGAAGCTTTTTTGTCGCCTCTTTATTTTGAAGAACAGCAAAAATAGCACGGTGTGCGTTCGCATCACCGGCACGCGCCGTTGTAATCAATTTTTCAGCAAATGAACGAACTTCTTTTGCTTTAATCAACGTTGTTTCGATCTTGCCATGTTCAATCAACGCAATACTAAGATTTGTCAACAAAGCATTTCTATGTGCACTTGTTCTACCCAGTTTGCGGTATCCGTGACGGTGTCTCATGATACTTCCTCTTTCAATGTAAGCTTATTCAGCTTCAATTTTCTTTTTGATTGCGGAAATCAAATCATCCGCTAGATCTTGTCCTACGGTATAACCGAATTCAGTAATTTTTTCTAAAATTTCTTCAAACGATTTTTTACCGAGATTTTTGACCTCTTTCAAATCATTTTGGCTCATCATAACGATTTCACCGATGTATTTGATGTTTGAACGATCCAAACAGTTGAAGCTGCGTGCACTAAGGCCTAGCTCTTCAATCCGTGCGCCCAAACGTTTTAACTCAGGGTGCTCATCGCTACGTTCTGGAACACTGCTTGAGGATTTAATGCTCACTTCACTGTTAAACACAGCCATTTGCGCATACATCACATCAAGAGAATTTTTAAACGCATCAACCGGTGAAATTTGGCCGTCTGTCAAAATATTGATAATCACTTTTTCAAAATTAGGATTATCTTCGACCAAAACGTTGTCAATCGTGTAAGTAGCACGACGAACGGGGGTAAAATACGCATCAAGCGCAATGTATCCCTCACCCAGCATGTCACGAACTTCTTCACTCGGCGTGTAACCGATCCCTTGATGAATTTTTACGCTGAATGTCAACGTAGCATCTTCATTCAAAGTCGCTAAAAATGCATTCGGTGTCACCACTTCTACATCGTCATTGTCAAGATCGCTACCATGAATTTCGCAAGGGCCTGCGAAAGTATAGGTAACCTCTTTCTCTTTAAGATCATTCTTCAATTTGAAGCGGATCCCTTTAAGATTGATGATGAAATCTGAAATATCTTCAAGCATACCGCGCACAGAGTCAAACTCATGCTTAGCACCCTCGATTTTGATACCGATCGGTGCATATCCGACAGAGCTGCTTAGTAAAAAACGGCGGATCGGATGTGCGAGTGAAACCGCAAAACCGGTTTCAAACGGATAGGCAATAATGTTCGCTTCGTTCGCGCTGATTTGCTCGACGACAAATTCTTTCGGGAGAAGCGGAGATGTTTTAATTTTTTTCATGCTGAGCGCCCTTTCTTTAATGATTATTTCGAGTAAAGCTCGACGATTAGACGTTCCTCAACAGGGATAACAATTTCTTCACGTTCCGGAAGGCGTGTGAAGATACCGAACGCTTTATCTTGGTCAATATCAACCCATGATGCAAGACCGGTTTGGTTTGTCAATTCGATTGCACGAACGATTTGTGCATTCTTTTTACTGCGCTCGATAATCTCAACTTTTTGTCCGGCTACGACACGGTACGATGGGATGTCAACACGTTTGCCATCTACCAAAATGTGCCCGTGGTTTACTAATTGGCGTGCAAAACGACGCGTCGTTGCAAAGCCCATGCGGTAAACAACATTGTCAAGACGTTGTTCAAGCAACATAACCAAATTGGTACCGGTGTTTCCATGACGGCGTTTCGCTTCAGCGAACAATGCACGCATTTGTTTTTCGCTCAAACCGTACATAAACTTCGCTTTTTGTTTTTCACGAAGCTGTGTACCGTATTCAGAAATTTTTGTGCGGCGTTGGCCATGTTGGCCTGGTCCGTATGGACGTTTGTCTAGGGCGCTTTTACCTGCAAGACGACGCTCACCTTTTAATCCAAGGCTTACACCGAATCTTCTTTCGATTTTTTCTACGGGTCCTCTATATCTTGCCATTGCTAAACTCCTTAGACTCGTCGGCGCTTAGGCGCACGACAACCATTGTGTGGTAGTGGAGTAACGTCTTTCATGAATGAAACGCGTACCCCTTCGATTGCACCAACACTTTTAACTGCGGTTTCACGACCAGAACCTGGCCCTTGAACTTTAATTCCCACTTCTTTAATACCGTGGACCATTGCTTTTTCCATTGCCGCTTCAACTGCTTGTTGCGCTGCAAACGGAGTTGATTTTTTAGAACCTTTGAAACCGAGGCTTCCTGCTGAGCTCCATGCGATCATGTTGCCCATCTCATCGGTGACGGTGACTAAGGTATTGTTGAAAGATGCTAGGATATGAACGATACCTTTAGCAATATTCTTTTTTACAATTTTTTTACGGGTTGCTTTTCTTTTTGCCATACTCTAATCCCTTATCTTGTGGCCGAGCCGACAGTTTTCTTCTTACCTTTGCGCGTACGTGCATTGGTTTTGGTTTTTTGACCACGGCATGGGAGACCTTTACGGTGACGAAGACCACGGTAAGAACCAAGGTCCATCAACGCTTTGATATCCATAGCAACTTGTTTACGAAGATCACCCTCTACCGGGATATTGCTTGCACGAATCTCTTTTGCGATCGTTGCAGCATCATCTTCGCTCAATTCATATACACGCTTGTTATAATCAAGCCCTGTAGCATCCAAAATTTTGCGTGATGTATGCAAACCGATACCGTAGATATAGGTTAACGCATACTCCAAACGTTTTTTCTTAGGTAAGTCCACACCAGCAATACGTGCCATGCTTATCCTTGTCTTTGTTTATGTTTTGGGGTTTTGCAAATTACGCGAACGACCCCTTTGCGCTTAACAATTTTGCAATCGTCGCACATTTTCTTCACTGAAGAACGCACTTTCATAGGTCAGGCTCCGATCATTTAGGTCACTTGCTTCTCGTAGGATGAACCAATCAGTTCAACCAATACTTGTAACTACGCTTATCGCAGTTAAAAACATTCAACGTTATTTGTCCGATAGGGCAAAGTGGACGCGTATGATACAATAAATAATGTTAAATTTTTATTAAGGTGAGTCGTAATGGAGGATGAGTGAACCGCTTTTACACGATCCGTATCATAAACGGTTTTTCTAAAACCGACTCAAGCTTACTCAGTTGAGTTATCAATGTATCTACCGCTTTCTCGGTCGCTTCATGCGTTGCAAACAGAAGATGGGCAGACTCGGAAGCCGACGGACGCTGAACAACCGATTCAATAGAAAGACCGTTTTCCGCAAACAGATTCGTAATTTGTGCCAAAATTCCCGGCTTATCAGAGACTTTCAAACGTAAATAGTATTGAGAACGCATCTCCTCAATATGTTTAAGTTTGAGCCCTTCTTCGAGCGGTTTGTGATACCCCAGCATCGGAGAGCGTTTTCCCGAGCGAGCAATGTCAATAATGTTGGCGACAATCGCACTTGCGGTCGCATTACCCCCTGCACCCGGACCGTAATAGAGCGTTTCGCCCACGCGATCTCCGACCACACTGATCGCATTCATGACACCATCGATCTTGGCGATCATCTCTTCTTGTTTCACAAGCGCGGCATGAACCCGTAATTCGACTTCGTTTCCTTCTCGTTTTGCAATGCCTAAAAGTTTGATCGTGTAGCCGAACTCTTTAGCAAAGGAGATATCGGTTTGGGTGATCCCCTCAATCCCTTGGATTAAAATCTCTTCAGGTTTTGCATCGATACCATACGCGATGGAGGCCAAAATCAATAGCTTGTGGGCCGCATCAAATCCACCCACATCGAAGGTAGGATCCGCTTCAGCATATCCAAGAGCTTGTGCTTCAGCCAAAACGGTTTCGAGCTGTTCGTCTTCATTCATCATTTTGGTCATGATAAAATTACATGTCCCGTTCATAATCCCTTTAATCGAAAGGATATGATTAGCAGAAAGCCCTTCTCGCAATGCGGCAATAATCGGTATCCCACCGGCTACACTCGCTTCAAATTCAAACGGAATATCTCCCGCTATTTCTTGCAATTCGTAACGATGGTAAGCCAATAACGCTTTGTTCGCAGTGACGACGGCTTTGCCGTTGGCAAGCGCTTTTTTCACGATTTCCAACGGAAGTTCTACACCCCCCATTAATTCGACGATAATGTCGATATCCGGATCATTGACAATATCATACGGATTGGTGGAAACCACAATCCCTAAATCGGATATCTTGTCCACATGACGTGAAACACCGCGTGTAACGACAATCTCTTCACCGGAACGGGCAGCGATGATATCACCGTTTTCTTGAAGTATTTCGACAACACTCCTGCCGACCGTCCCGACACCGATCACACCGACACGTATCACTCAGCGCCTTTGCAGTCAAACGTTTGCAAAAATTGTTTAATATTTTTTGCTGCCTGACGGATACGCTTATCGTTTTCGATCAAGGCGATACGGACATACTCATCCCCGTATTCACCGAATCCGATTCCCGGAGAAACCGCGACATTAGCCTCAACCAACAGTCGTTTTGAAAACTCCAAGCTGCCCAAATGGCGTGCACATTCGGGGATACGTGCCCAGACAAACATCGATGCCTGATTGCGTCGCATCGGCCAGCCTGCACGGTTGAATGCCTCGATCAAAATATTCTGTCGGTGGTCGTATTTATCGGTGATCTCTTGAACACAGGTTTGATCCCCCTGAAGGGCAACCGTAGCTGCGACTTGAATCGGGGTGAACATCCCATAATCGAGCCAGCTTTTGATTTTTTGCAACGCTCCGATCAATTTTGCATTTCCGACAAAGAAACCGACACGCCACCCCGCCATATTGTAACTTTTGGAGAGGGTAAAACTCTCGACGGCAACATCTTTTGCCCCCGGTACACTCATGATGGAAGGGGTTTTATACCCTTCAAAGGTCAAATCGCCATACGCAATGTCACTGATAATATAAAAGCGCTCACGTTTTGCCATCTCGACGATGCGGGTATAGAACTCCGGGGTTACCGTCGCGGTGGTCGGATTGTGCGGAAAATTGACCACAACGTATTTCGGTTTTGGGAAAGAGATGTGAAACGCCTGTTCCAAACGCTCGAAAAACAAATCTTCATCCACTTTGTAATCTTCATCAAACGGCAATTCCATTTTTTGGACATTGCCCCCTGCCAAAATAAAGGCATACGAGTGAATCGGATACGTCGGATCCGGAACGACGACAACATCACCCGGATTGGTAATCGCGTAGGCCAAGTGGGCATACCCTTCTTTGGATCCCATGGTTGCAACCGCTTCGGTCTCAGGATCGAGGTCCACATTATAACGTCGTTTATACCAGTCACAAATCGCTCCGCGAAGCTTCGGAATACCTTTGGAAGCGGAGTAGCCGTGAACTTTTGTCTTCTTCGCCGATTCGACCAGTTTTTCTCGGATATGTTCCGGGGTGTCACCATCAGGATTCCCCATACTCAAATCAATAACGTCCGCACCTGCACGTCTGCGCGCCATTTTAAGCTCACCGACCTCGGCAAAGACGTATTTTGGAAGGCGTTTGATTCGGTCAAACTGAATTTCATCGAACATTATTGCAACCTGTCAGTAAAAAATTGTGCCATTCTAGCACACACGGACTCCTAAAAAGCTTATACCAAGCTCAATTCTCGTTCAACTCGGCCGATACCCACAGCCCCTCTTTTAACAAATGCATCCCTTGGGAATTCGAAACTTTCAGATAGTAACTCCCCTCGGGTAATTCAAAGGCCATCTCATGCTCTGGACGTTCCTCTTTACTCGAATGTAAAACCTGCATTTTCTCATCCAACACGGCAAGTTCTGGATACCATGCCCCTTCATGAGGTGCTTCGATTGTGATATAGCGAGCATGGCTGACATCAAACCAGTACGGGTAAATGGAACGGCTCATTTGAGCGCTCGCGTCTTCATTGATCGGTGGAATGTCCAAGGTCGCCTCTTGCATATCCAAATTGAAATGCCACCGTTTATTGTCAAACTGCGTGGAGACGACTTTGATAAAGCGCTCTTTTAATTGCTCGGTCAAACGCTTCGGGTCATACCCTTTTTTTCCGCCGACACGCATCTGTATTTCACTCACCGTTCCATCATACGAGAATCGGTGAATCTCGCCTTGGAGCATATCCGCTGATAGGGTTTGTTGTAAGATCTTACAGGCACGTAGTGGTTCGCCATTCAAACGAATAACCAAAAGCCCATCTTTTCCTGCACCGCTAAGGGTACATGTCAGCAAAAAGGCCAAAGAAAAAGGTTTAATCACCAGCCGGAGCCGTTATTCTTTACTTTAAATTCAGCGGCACTGATCGGACTCAGTACCCCATTTTGATACGCGAAATAGACCATATTTTTATCACGCATCGTTTTCGATCCCTGTGGCGTATTCACCTCAAGTCGTCCATGACCGAAGACTAACAGCGTATCTTTGTTGCCTTCCAATACAATCGGATCTTTTGTCACCTTTTCACTTTTAGTACTCGTATTCATATCGATCATCCCGACCCACACGTTGAATACCGGTTTGATCATCACGGTGTTACCGCTAATCGCCGTAGGAAGAACAGGAACTTTGGTCGTGTTTTGCTCCAGCATCGTGACATTCATCTCACTGCTGTTCGTCTCTGCAACGACACTCAGGTTCTCTTCGGGTACCTCAACCTCTGCCGTATTGAGTTCGATCATCTCATCTTCAGGAACATTGGCCAATTTTCCTTGCATAAAGATCCCCGCTCCCACAAAAAGAATGATCGCCAACGTACCTCCGATGATCCATTTTTTGCGGGTATTCGATGCGGCTTGTAAGATCACTGAGGCTTTTGGAAGGGCAACTTCGGGATGAACGTGGACAAACGCATCATACTCTTCACGAAGCGAGGTGAGATCTAAAAGGTATTCCCGTTCCAAAATAGAGATAAAACCCATCACCTGCAATCGGTTCAATTCGCCGAAGGACTTATTCAACAACAAATCCAGTTTATGCCGTGAAATGTGGGTTCTTTCATGAATTTTTCCCGCTCCCAACTCTTGCAAGTCTTCAAACGTTTGACAAGTTTTCATCGCATTCTCTCCATTAAAATTGCACCGGCGACGCCGACATTCAAAGAATCAAATTCATGGGCCATTCGAATCGATATTCCCCGATCGAGACCTTTTTGGACTCGCCCGCTGAGTCCTTCTCCCTCATTTCCCAGGATTAACGCTCGTTTGGATTCAAACGATACTTCACGGACATCCTCGCCCCCCAAAACAGCACCATACAGAGTGAATTTTGATTGCTTGAGCTCATGCATCACATCGTGAATATTATGAATCACCACAATCGGAAGATCCAGTGCCGCACCGCTGCTGGTGCGGATGATCGATTCAAAATTTGGCTCTTTAATCCCGGAAATTACGAGTGCGTCGACTCCAAGCGCATACGCGCTTCGAACCAGTGCCCCGATGTTCCCCATATCGGTGATTGAATTTAAAATAACAATGAACTCACATTTTTTTAAAAAAGGAGAGGCATACGGAACCATTTGGGAAATCTCGGCGATGTAGCCTTGATGATTCCCCCCTCGCACCATCGATTGTGCCGCATTTTCAGGAATTCGCTTCACTTCGAATCCCATTTTCATATACAGGCCGTACTCTTTTTTATCGATCTCTTTGGCCAGATACAATGTCTTGATCCGGTCACGATGCCGTTCAATCGCATAAAAAACCGGCTGTTTACCGTATATCAACATCACTATTCCCTTGGTTGTTTAAAAGACGAGTATAACACTCTTTCGGATTCTCACCGGTAATTTTGGCGATCAGTTTTGATGCCGCTTTTTTCGGAATATCCAACGCTAAAATATCTTGTTCGCTTAGCGAAGTTCCCCTGCCTGATGAGGCTTCGATCACAACGACCCATTCGCCCCGAATCTCATTTTCCATCTCTAAAAGCAATTTCTGTGCCTTTCCGTGATAAAAACGCTGAAATTTTTTCGTTATCTCTTTCGCCAAGAATACCCTGCGTTCAGGAGCCGCCGCGTCTATCTCTTTCAACAGCTTATCCAACCGCTTGGGTGATTCGTACAAAACCGTCGTATAACCGTTAAAAAGAGCTTCTTGCAAAGCGGCGGAACGATCATTTCCTTTGTGCGGTAAAAATCCCAAAAAAAGCATCTTCGTTTCCACAAACCCGCTCGCCACAAAAGCACTCAAAACCGCATTTGCCCCAGGAAGGACATCATACGGAATTTGATTATCCAGACAGTAGCGGACTAACAGCTGTCCCGGATCGCTGATCCCCGGCATCCCTGCATCGCTGACATAGACCACATTGGCATTAAAAAATTCCGGCTTTAAAGCGGCTACGAATTCGGCTTCGTTATGCGAATGAAGACTCAGAAATTGCGGTTCACTCATGGTCAAAGCATGACGTTCTTTTAAGAGATGGAGTAATTTTTTGGTAACACGCGTATCTTCACACAAAATGAGATCGGCAGTAGAAAGAATTTCAAGGGAACGGATAGAGATATCGGAAATATTTCCTATGGGAGTCGGGACGAGAGATAGCATCGACCTCTCTCCTGATGCGGCTTAATTAAGCGCGTAACGTTTTTTGAATTTGTCGATACGTCCGGCAGTGTCAACTTGACGCTCAGAACCGGTGTAAAACGGATGGCATGCGCTGCAGATATCCACACGGATACTCTCTTTGGTGCTGCTGGTCTTAAACGTGCTACCGCAAGCGCAGCTAACAGTACATTCTACGACGTTAGGATGGAAATCTTTTTTCATGGTTTTGCCTTGTGAACGACGGCGTTGTACGTCGATCGGTATAGTTTTATATCCGTACGGGGGCGGATAATTGGAGGCGAATTATAACCAAAAATTTATTTTTTTACAATAAGCGTGAAGCAATCGCCACCGCAGCGGTTTCGGATCGGAGAATCATCGGGGAAGCAAAAAGGCGAATCGGGTGATTATTAAATCCTTTGCGTTCGCTATCATCAAATCCTCCTTCACACCCGATCACGACCGTTTCCACCACCTCATCATTCCCTAAAATTTCCCCGCCAAAGTCAAGAATATAGGTTTCGGGATGCTCTTTTAAAAAGGTGCTCAGGGAGGGGGACTCGCGCAGCTGAATCAACGACGTCCGACCGCACTGCATGATCGAACTCTCCATAATCCGTTCAAACCGTTCAAAATCAAGTTTAAAATTACGCTGTGAGCGATGGCAATGAATAAAAGTTATCTGAGCCACTCCCAATTCGCAGAGCATCGGCAACGTTTTTTCAATTGTTTTCGGATCAACCAAACACCATCCGATGTGAAGTTTTTTGGGATTTTCACTCAAACTGACACGCTGACTTTCCAGATGCAAGTAGCCGTTTTTCCCATCACTCCGATCAAGACGGTAACGATACTCTTGGGATAAGTCCTGTTTATTACGAAAACAGATCAGATCGCCGGCTTTATGACGGCGTACTTTGATCAAATATTTATACTCTTCACCCGAAATCACCACATCCGGATTTCCCGCTGAGGGGTGAAGCATAAATTTCATATCAGCATCCATCCGCTCATCAACAGCAACAGTCCCATTTCTATTCCCAGAATACGAAACGCTTTGGCTCGATAACCCTCATACGCATCCATCCGCGTAATATCCGTTTCACTTTTGAGAATTTTATAGCGGCGTACTTCCAATCCGATAATCACGAGGGCAATAACGATCATGAGAGTGTTCTCAAGCGTAAACGCCAAATGTTTGGCTGCCATCGCCACCATTCCGGTAAATATGATGACAGCTAAAAACGTGGCCGAAATCGGCATAACGATCCGCATCCGAAATGTATATCGCTTGATCTGTTTTGAGAGTGCCAACAGCGCGATATTAAATCCCACCACCCCGATCAGCAAGAGGACACTGACATAATGAATCTCAATTCCTATTTTATACATCGCTTCCATAAAGCTCATTTTACCTTACTTTGCCTATAATTAATACCAAATTACGAGGAGGTCCTTTCATGGCAATTCAGGTCGAAGAAGCACTGAATCTCATCTATCAAACCGCATTGCCCTTAGGGAGCGAAATCCTCCCCATCGAAGAAGCGATTCATCGCGTGCTGAGTCAAGAGATCGTTGCTTGCCACTCCCTCCCCTCCTTTGATAACTCTGCCATGGACGGCTATGCAGTCCGACTGAACGATGCGGGGAAAACCCTCCCCCAATCGTGCGTTATTTTTGCCGGAGACGGCAATGAGATCCGTCTAGTGGAAGATCAATGTATCCGTATTATGACCGGAGCCAAAATTCCCTCAGGTACCGAAGCCATCGTCCCGATCGAAGAGGTCGCGATCAGTGAAAAAGGAGAGGTAACGTTACCCGAAAAAATCCGAGCCGGTCAACACATTCGTTTGAAGGGCGAAGACATCCAAGCCGATACCGTGTTGCTTAAAAAAGGGACATTCCTCGGTGCTCATCATATCACTTTGCTCGCCTCGCAGGGGATCACCCATGTGCGTCTTTTCTGCCGTCCCCGTGTCGCTCTCTTCTCATCCGGAAATGAGCTGAAAATGCATTTTGAAACACTGGGGAACAATCAGCTCTACAATACCAATACCCCCACTTTTGCCGCTCGGGCTAGGGAGCTGGGATGCAATGTGGTGTTTGTCGGAACGGCTGAAGATACGCTCGAAGCGATCCAATCGCATATCCAAAGCGCCCTTTCAGCCGATCTTATCATCACCTCCGGAGGGGTAAGCGTCGGGGATGCCGACTACACCAAAGAGGCATTTCACTCCTTCGGGTTTGAAGCCCTGTTCGAATCGGTCGAGATCAAACCGGGAAAACCAACCACGTTTGGGCGGATCGGAAATACGATGGTTCTAAATCTTCCCGGTAACCCGCTCGCCGCCGCGCTGTGCTTTGAACTCTTCGGCCAAAGTATCATTCACTCACTCAGTGGGAGAGAAGATAAATACCTCTCGACCATCACCACCAAAATCTCCAAAGCGTTCACCATGAAAAAAGGGCGCCGCTCTCTTATCCCCGGCTGGTTTGATGGAAGCAGTTTCACCCCGAGCGAAAAATTCGGCCCGGGCATGGTGTTGCCTCTGTCATTGGCCAATGCGTATATGATGGTGGATGCGAGTGTGGAAAAATTTGAAGCAAGTAGCGAGGTAAAAATCATCCCGACACGCTGGTGTATGAGCAGTAGCAGCCCCCAATCGCTCGTTACGTTCTAAACCGTATCGGGGTTGGTAAACACCTCTCCCGCCAACACTTTTTCCCATAAAAGCGGATCATGCCAATCGTTTCTCACCCCTTCGCTAAACACGATTCTCTCTAAAGGGATTAGCCCCATAATATCGGAATAAGCATCTTCCCGAAATCCCTGCGCATAGCCCGTCTCCGTCTCATGGACGATAATGCTGTGCAGTTTTACCCCCTGCTCGCCGTTAATGACCTGCGTGCATCCAAGCAGTGTATCGATCATGACAAAAATAACACGGCTGAACTGCTCCGCTGACGGCGATACGGGAAGCTGAACCCAGCGACTGGAGTTTCGTTTCATGTCTTCAAGATACGCGGGATCATCCCCTTCCCACAAAGCGATCGCATGATCGAAACTGTCGATCAGCTCTTTCATCCCCTGCTTCATCAGCCCAAAGTCATAGACCATCTGCCCGTGATCGAGGAACTGCGATTCGAACAGCACTTCGACTTTATACGAATGACCGTGAATGGAAGCCCGACACCGCTGCGTGGAACACCCTCGGACGATATGCGCATTTTCAAATTTGAAGAGTTTTCGGATAATCATACGTTTGCTACTACTTATGCCGCATTGCTATCGGTTTGTACAAATTTTATATACAATGAAGACGCACTAAGTTCCAATCCGTGTTTCCAACACAATGCACCCGCATCGATAAAAAACTGGTCAAAAAAGGTTTGATCTTTTAACGGTTCAGTAAGGGATGTTCCAAAGTCCAATAAATAGGACAAATCAGCAACGGCTTTACTACCATCGGAAAATTCCAATGCGATTTTATAGCCCTCGTCTTGTGTCGCTTTTAGTATTTTAATCATTATCCGCCCCCGGAATACGAAATAAAGGTTGAAGTGTGATGGCAAGTTCCCAATCCTGCATCAACTCTTCTTTGTGTTCGATACACCATTCAGCGACTAGCTTCGCCGCTTTTTTTGGGAGATTCCCTTGGTAAACTTCACCCGTTTCGATCAAGACAAATGCCTCAAATCCCTGATATTCGGCATGAATATGGGGAGGATTATGATCGTCGTGATACATACGAATGATAATGCCGAAAAAATAAGAGATTATGGGCATATCACACTACTTTTCGTGAAATGACCCATTTTAGCATAGAATCACTTTTATGTTTATACGCCGTGATTTTGATCCCAAATACGGATATGGAGGCGATCAGAATAGATAAAGCCTCGACGCTTACAAAACTCGATGACCGCTTCGCAGTTGGCTTCGATATGGGCTTTATCCCCACCAAGGGGCATACAGTACACGGGCACATACGGAAATTCACCGATGATCTCATCGATCTCCGATTCGATATGGCTCACCAATGAAGGTTCATCGACGGTGAATTTAAAAAAGCTCTCTTTGGTATTGGCCAAAATCGTCTCGATCACCTCGTTTTTGACCCGGCGTTCATACGGCTCGCCGCTGTTGGAAAGTTTAACTGAGAGGGCATAGACCGCATCGCGATAAAACGGGTAGCTCTGAAAATCGGGAGAAATCGTCGCATTCGTCTCGAACGTCACCCGATGTCCCTGAGAAATCAGGTACTCGATAAATTCGACGAAAATTGGCTCAGATGCATAGATCAGCGGCTCACCACCAGTGAGCACCACATCCACATGAGGGGGGAGACGGTAACCGTTCATGATCCAGATCAGCGTCTGAAGCTCTTCGATCTCCTGCCAAAGTTCTCCGAATCCTTTGCGATCGACCGCATATACCGTATCACATCCGAGGACCTCGTCACCGCTCGGAGTTTGCTCACGGCATCCGAATCCCTCGCATTTGAGATTACACCCGCCGAATCGGAAAAAGAGCGAAGGGACACCGGTGTATTTCCCCTCTCCCTGAATCGAATAAAAATGTTCGACTAAATAGAGCATTACTCACCCGCCCGTTTCGTAAAAAGCGCGTTTGGAAGCTTCGCCGTGAGGATCGGACCAGCGGTTTTTTTCGGGCTTGGTACGGATCACCTCTTTAAGCACCAGCGCCGCTTCTTTGATATCGCCTCGGCGTACCGCATCACGGATACTCATCGCTTCATCGAAATAGAGGCACGGAATCAAGTTCCCCTCTGCCGTCAAGCGGATACGGTTGCACTTGGTACAAAAATCGTCTTTATGCGGTTCGATGATCCCGAACTCATACCCGTCTTCGAGTTTGTAGTAGTGCGACGGCGAATGACCGTCAAATCCCTCATCGACGTACGAATAGCGGCTTCCGATAATGCTGAGCAGCTCGTGGCTCTGCATCCCTTTGATATCCACTTCGGCATGAACATTTTCCATGTATTCGATAAATCGAATCACCATGCCGCGCTCTTTGCAATACTCTAAAAGATCCAAAATCTCGTTGTCATTAAGCCCTTTCATCGGGACCATATTGACCTTGACTTTGAGCCCGACACGAAGTGCCTCTTCGACCCCTTCAAGGACGTTTTTGAGGACATCTTTTTTAGCAATCTTTTCAGCTATTTCAGGAATCAGCGAATCGATGGAGACATTGATGCGGCGAAGCCCCGCATCGTAAAGCTTTTGGGCTGCCCCTTTAAGCAAAAAAGCATTGGTCGTCATCGCAAGATCGATATCGCTCTTGTAATCATGAATCATTTTGACAAACCGATCCAAATCTTCACGCAGGAGCGGTTCGCCTCCCGTGATGCGGATCTTCTTGACCCCTTCATCAATCGCCACTTTCATGAATTCAAACAGCTCTTCAAAGCTGAGGAGGTTCTCTTTGGGAACCCATGAAAACGGTTTTTCGGGCATGCAGTATTGACAACGAAAATTACACCGTTCCGTCACCGAAACACGAATATAATCGACGGTTCTTCCAAAGCTATCTATCAGCACATTCATCCTTAAATCCACCCTTAGAGGTGGAACGTTGTGCGATAGTATCTAAAAGTAGTTTGGAATTTTATTTAGTCTTTTTATTAGAGTGAGGATTTGACCTTCATAACCCCTTTCATCCTCATCCATAAAATGGTTCCGCTGATCAACAAGAAAATCAATGTCACCGCCGTGACATCATTCACATACGCCCACCAATCGCCGAAAAACGACCCCTCATGGAGCGTAAATAACACCGAATAGAGCGTTGCGTCGTGAAAATGAGGCATCGGAAGGGTATTTTTATGCCCTTTTAAATACTGAAGCTTGCCATCGACATAAAATACATCTTTGAACATATGCGGTGCATGTTCGAGCTTTTCCCATTGGCCATTCTTGAATGTACGATTGGGGGCACCCATGCCGCTGACATAGAGTACCTCATCATTGCGGATCATTTTATAGGCGAACCCTTTATTCTCAAATGCCCACGTTTTCAAATCACGACTTTGATAGATACCGTGGCGATTACCGATCCGATACGTCTGCCCATCGTAATCGACCGACCAAATGTCTTCACGTAAGGTATGATAAACCGGAGGCTGATACATGGAAGAGATCGTGACCGATTTTAAAAACGGGGTAAACAGTTTCGAATGATCGAGCACTATGCCACTCAAGGCGATGAGAATCAAAGGGATCCCCGCCAAAATACTGATCGGAGTGGCGTGAAGCTTCAACACTTTCTTAATCGCTTGACCCCGATTTGCTATTTTTTTACGGGTTTGGTAAATCAAAATGGATATCGTCATACCGCTCAACAGTAAAAACGCAAGCATCATGGTTCCAAAATCGTTGATGACCAATGAACCGATTCCATCCAATAAACCCCGTCCGTAATGGATGTCTCGAATCAACCGTGCAAGCGATATATCATGTTCCAGTTCACCTGCATCGATGTTCGGAGACGTACGCTCAAGAATCTTACCTTCCATATCCACCACGGCGATTTCGCGCTCATCGATCGACGCGACGATCCGATCGGCGGTAATACTCAGCGCATTGATGCGTGCGAAAGGGAGTGCGAAAACACGCCATTGTCCCGTACCATTGTCATCATAAATCCCCTGATGGGTCGCAACATACGCCACGCCGTTAGACACTTTCAACGCATTACACGGCAACGCTAACGTACGCTGAAAACTCATCCCTTTGTCTCTGCTCTCAAACACCCCCCGTTTGCCCGAGACCAAAATATGATTCTCATCTTTCGGATCGATCCAGTAGCCGCCGATAAGAGCTTCATTGTGGTAAATCACCGAGGAGGGGACACTCCGAACCGTGGTCGTATATAAAAAATCCCAGTTTTTATGATTGAGAAAAAATCCGCTGATCGAGAGGATAAGGAGCATAAACACCACCGTGTGCGCTCCGAGTTTGTGCAGTTTAGAGAGTCTTACCATGTGTACTCTAATCCCGCAAAGAACTGTCGCGGATCACCCGGGGTGTAATTGTATTTGCTAAACTCATAAGTCGCACGGGTCGCATAACGCTTATCGGTGATATTATTGACTTTACCGAATACCGACAGATTATTACGCACTTTATAATCAACTTTTACATTCCCGATACTGTAGCCGTTGTATTCTCGGGTGTTCTCATCATCCATCCAGTATTTTCCGATGTATTGCCACTCTCCCATCATGGCCAATCCTTTGATACCGTTGGGAGAATAGAGTAAACGGGTGTTGGTAATCGTACGGGGAGCCGACGCCATGTCATTGTTTTTATATGTCACATCATTTTGATATTTATGGGTTGAATAGCTGTAACTCACCTTGGCTTCAACCTCATCGGTTAGTACTGCCGATGCCGAAGCCTCAATCCCTTGATGAATCGTTGATCCGCCGTTGGCATAATATTTTGTACTTCCCGATCCGTTATAGCGGGTAATCGTATCATCGATCGTCATGTAATAGCTGCCCAGTTCCACAAAATGTTTTCCGAAACGCTGTTTAACCCCGATCTCATACGTATCGGAGGTTTCGGGATTTAATTCACTCACGCTCGTATTGGCCTTTTGGGAATACAGCTGAGTGGCTTGCGGAATACGAAATCCGTTGGCATAACGGGCATACAGATACAGCGATTCATTCGGCAAGTACGATAAAGAGAGTTTAGGACTGAGATGGGTGAAGTCGTCGCTCCGATTACCGGGTCGGAAATAAACCGTTGATGAGTCCTGACCGATACTCAAATTATTGCGGTAATCAAATCGGTTGTAATCAAACCGTACCCCCCCGCTGAAAATCATGGTTTGACTCAGACGATATTCGCTTTGAAGATACGGGGAGATGGCAAAATAGTCAACATCGTAATCAAAGATTGGCCCCACGATGTACGTTTTACCGCTGGCAGTCGTGTTAAAATCCTGCATGTATTTTTGCTGGGCTTGTGTGTATTCAGTGTCAAATCCGACAATCACTTTTCCCCAGTCATAGTCAAAGGTTGTTTTTTCCAATACCCCTACGCTTTGCTGGATACTATCGTTTCGAGGCAGGTGCGGTTCCCATGTCGCGACATAGCGGTTTCGATTATAACGGATATACGGAGTGAGCGAAATTTCCACATCCGCCCATGCGTAATTGATCCATTCGGCGCTTAAGCGCATCGTGTCGTATTGTCGGCGTATATCGGTTTTCGTCAGCGCACTCAAATAATCACTCTTATCGCTCGCGGCAGTAGAACCGTTTTCAATATTGGCATAATTACCGAAATCCCCTGCCTGTTCTCCATTGGTTTTCGCACCGGAAAGCAATACTTTAATCGAATTGTCGTTGTCAATCAGATAATCATACCGTCCGTTGAGTTCGAAACGATCGAGCGTATTATGTTCACGCCAGCTGTCATTATGGTTGTATTTGACTCCGATGCGATACCCGCTTTTGGCATCGATGGGAGCGCTGTTTTCTACCGCAACCGCGCCGTATCCGTCACTTCCGCCATCGATTCGGACGGATGACATCGGGGTTTTTGAGGGTTCGGCAGCACTGATGACATTAATGGTTGCCGCTACGGCGTCTGAACCATACAGTGCCGTTCCCGCACCTTTGAGCACTTCGACTGAATTGGCCAATCCATAACTCGTAAACGCAAGACCGTTATGATTGAAAAAACCTGACGATTGGACGGGAATCCCATCTTGTAAAAAAAGGTAATATGGATTCGTACTCAGCGACATCCGTACCGAGGTCATGTGTCCCGAACCGTCATTCGTTTGCTCAACACGGACACCGCTGATGGAGTTGAGCAAATCTTTCTGGGAAATGACCTGATCCAAGTTAACTTCCGCACTTTTTTTGACATCGATACTGTGCGGCTGAAGAAAGACGTTTTCCTCTTCCCGATACGCAGTCACACTCACCGCATCGAGTGTATAAACCGTATCTGCCGCAAGTGCTTGTATCGCACAACACGCTAATACCATAGCCGATTTTTGATCCATTTGACAACATCCACATAAGAATTTACGTGTATATTAATGAGAAAGTGTTACAGAAGTGTTAAGCAGAGAAGATTCACCCGATTAACGGGTGAATGAAAATGAGGTTATTTAGTGAAGATCTTTCCAGATGCGGCGTTTCCAGAGAATGGCCAAGATGGCAAAAACAACCATGTAACCAAGAACGTATAGCCCTGTGCTTTCACGTTCTGCTTTTTTCGAATCTCCGATCTCTTCCATGTACGAAATCACCTCTTCTTGCGCCTCTTTGGTCAACCCGACACGCGGCATTCCCGTTTGCGGAAGCAAGATCTGAGGATCATTGATGAAACTGTTTAGGAAATGTTCTCCACGGCTTTTGATGTGCTGCGACAAATCCGGCGGCGTTTTACCCAAATAATTTTTGAGCGTTTCATCGGCAGCCGCCCCTTTGATCCCTGCGTACTGCATATTGTGACATCGTCCGCACGCTGCTTCAAACGTCGCTTTATGCCCTTCTTTACCTTCTACCGCTTTAGGAGCGATCGATTGTAAATAGGCCACCATATCCATAATATCCTGCGCCGGCAAAGGGAATGCCGGCATCGGAAACTGTTTGACTCCCCCTACCGGATATTTGTGATCCAGATGCATTGCGGCAACCGGATTGAAAATGAAATTTGCCAAATAGTTTTGATCGTAAATGCGCCCTGCATGACTCAAATCCGGCGGTGTGACCCCATACGCGGCCGCCGCATCGGCAGGAGCCATCGGTGCGGCATTGCCCGCTGCTTCGATCGCATGACACGAGACACAGTTCGCTTCAACCAACACTTTTCCGTTTACCGGATTTCCTTTAAGCGACGTATCAACGTTTTTCAAATCTTTAAAGGTGAAATCGGCTTCGGCCACTTCAGGATGCATGACGCTGTGGGCATACGGTTCAATCCCGTAATACATGATTCCGATCAGCGTCAGGAGGACAGCTAAAATTTTAAATTCTTTCATTATTTGCCTCCCGCTTTTTTTGCTTCGAGTTTGGTGATAAACGGCAATGCGATAAAGAGGAGAAGAAACGTCAACGACGCACCGAATCCAACCCATGCATTGTTACCGGTCGGAGGCAGTTTACCGAATAAGGTAAGCACCATCATATCGGCGATCATCAGCCAAAACCAAATACCGAAGTATTTGCGCTGATTGGCCGGTTTTACGACCGGCGAGCGATCCAGCCACGGCATCACCAAGAAGATGGCATTGGCAAATCCAAACGCCATAAGTCCCAAATCTTTTCCGGAAATTCCGGCGATATCAAAGAACCATCCGCGCAACACTTCATAGCTCCAGAGGAAATACCATTCCGGATAGATGTGTGCCGGTGTTTTAAGACCGTCGGCTTTATCAAAATTGATCGGATCCATCGCGAACCCGTAATGGAAAAAGACCAAATAGAAAAAGAAAATCAAGAAGATTCCCAGTACCATAATGTCTTTCGACAAGAAGACCGGCCAAAACGGAATCACTTTGGAGTTCTTTTTATCCCCTGCCAAATATTTTTTAGACTCTTCGTCGTAATCAAAGAACTCTCCGTCCACATTGTTGACATGCGGAAAACGAAGCGCATAGAAATGCAACGTAATCGCTCCGATAATCGCAAGCGGAATCAATAAGACATGAAGCATGAAGAAACGGGTCAAGGTCGAATCGGCGACATAAAAATTACCGCGAATCCATACCACCAAATCACCGCCGATCAGAGGAATCCCGCCGAAAATCTCGGTGATAACATACGCTGCCCAGTAGCTCATTTGCCCCCATGGAAGCATATAGCCGCTAAATCCTTCGGCCGAGAAGAGCATAAACAAAATCATCCCCGAAATCCAAATCATTTCACGCCCTTTTTTGTACGAGCCGTAATAAATACCGGTAAACATATGGATGTAAATAATCAAAAAGACAACCGACGCGCCGACGGCATGAATATGGCGGAACAGCCATCCATAGCCCACTTCCTGCATAATGGTGTAATTGACGCTGTCAAACGCCATATTGACATCCGGTTTGTAGTACATCAAAAGAAAGATACCCGAAATCAACAATAACTTAAACAAGACGACCAGCAGCACTCCCATCGCCCACAAGAAATTGATGTTTTTCGGAATCCAGTACTCCGTCATCATCACTTTTGCAAATTTGACCACACCCAGACGTTGGTCAAACCATTCAAGCATCGAATTTGCTTCTTTAAATTCTGCCATTGACTTCTCCCCTATACTTTCGCTGTCATTTGTTTGTATTCAGGCCCTTCTTCGCCTAATACAAGTGTCGTTCCATCGATTTTGAACGGTGGAATATCAAGCGGACGAGGAGGCGGTCCAAACGTCTGTTTACCATCGGCGGTGTATTCACCCCCATGGCACGCGCATTTAAAGATTTTCGTATCGCATTCATACCCCGGAATACATCCCAAATGGGTACAAAGACCGATCATGACGGAGTAATAGTGTTCTCCCACTTTGACACTCCGACCCTCCGTCGGTTTCATATCTTCCGTATATTTGAGGACAAACACCGGTTTACCTCGCCAGACCACGATCTCTAATTTGTTTGCCTCCATATTGGAAACATCAACCGTCGTAAATCCTGCGGACATAACACTTGGAAGGGGGTCCCACGTCTTTTTCATTGCAATCAGAGAGGCAACTCCCCCGACTGCAGCGACTGCACCAAAGGCTTTACCGATAAACCCTCGTCTGCTCTCATCTTGCATCGTTTTTTCCTTAAACTCCAAATTTAACCCTCCATAATAAGAGAAAAAGGTTTAACATACACTAAAGCGGCATTCGATTGAAGCAATTTGGGAGCCGTTGTGTTAATTGGTGCTATTTGGCTATTTTTTCGCCGCCTGTTATTTACAATAAAGTTTGATAATAAAATTTTGCGGCGTAATGAAAAAAACGGGAGGCTAAAAAGCTCAGGAAACTTCGCTACCATGCGGGTTTGTAAAAGGTTTTTTAAAATGAAT